>Ga0208779_1000002_pt1 | contig 67965 bp, 97 predicted proteins | sample Browns_TuleA_D1_FD_185645 | JGI IMG/M metagenome (GOLD analysis project Ga0208779, IMG submission 185645) | Natural and restored wetland microbial communities from the San Francisco Bay, California, USA, that impact long-term carbon... | ecosystem: Environmental > Terrestrial > Soil > Wetlands ...
CGCGGAGATCCGAATCGCTCCGGAGCGCGCCCACCACGATCTTGCGGAGCGCCGGCATCGTGGTCGGCGCGGGAACAAGGACGGCCGTCGCTGTCCCAGGATCGGCGGCCGGCGGCGGGGGCGAGGTGGCGGCCTGGACGAGGAGCTCCGCGCAACCGTCGCAGAAGATCGCCCAGCAGACGGCCTTGTCGTACTTGTGGTGCGTTCCGAAGGGGAACTTTTTCTCCTCCCCTCGTTCGACGCGCCCCTTGTGCTGCGCGTCCAGGCAGAGCGCGCAGGCGGGAACGCCGCGGAGTTCCTCCAGCGTCCGGATACTCATTGGTCCCTCCTCACAGCTTCAGCGCCCACTGGATGGCGTTCCGGATTTGCGGCACGTCGACGTCGCCGCGGAGCACCGCGACGGCCTTGCGGCGGACGACAATCTCGATCGCCGGCGCGTCAAGGACAAGGCGCGCCCCTTCGCACCATCCCCGGTGAAATTGGTACGCCCCCGGATTGTCGTCGGTGCTCACCTCGAGGAACAGCGCGACGTGGTTGTAGGGGATCACGCGCTCGGGAACGTCCTCGTTGGCGACGAGCCAGCCGATCCGTTCGCGCATCATCTTCGTCCGCCAGTCGCCCGCCAGGCTCCAGAGGATGACGCAAGGAACAACGGCTCCGTCGAGGATCTCCATAAGCCCCTTGTCGGTCACGTTCTTGAGCGCCTTCATCGTGCTAGAACCTCAGCTAGTTGTCTCTTGGAGCTCCGGAGGAATCGACAAGCCCTCGAGCTCCAAGTGCACGCGCTTGGCTTTCGCCGGGAACAACGCTTTCTCTCCGTCCGGCCGCAGGTCCTTGGCGTTGGTGATCCTCCCGTGCGCCTCGAGGTCCTCAAGGATCCAGCGGCAGAGAAAGCACCCTTCGATCCGCTGTCGCAGCGCCTCTTTGAAGGCCTCGATCGGGCTCAAAACGACCCCCTAACATTCAATCGTTCTGTCAAGTGACCTAGTGACGCCAGTGACGCTCGGTTCCCCATTCCGCACCCTTTTGTAAACCCCGTGTGTGTGTTTTTCTCATGCCCTACCTCCTCCCCCTCCCGGAAAAAAACACACAAGCAACAAAGTAGTTTGGTAGGACCGGGAAGACATCGTCACTTGGCGTCACTAGAGAGTCCGAAAAACCGCACTCTTTCTCCAAAAACGCAGGTTCCTGGAGGGCGATTTTTTGGGTGAAAATCCCCAGCGTCACTGAATCTCCTCCGAAGCGGCGCTTCCGAAGTCTTTCACCTCGTCGGCGACGGTCGCTGGCGGAGCTCCGTTGCCCCAAGCGATGCCGCCCCATCCGCGAGCGTCACCATGACGGACATCCCTAACATTAAGGTCCTTCACGACCTTGGAAAAATGCCGGCTAGACAGGGGCTTACGCCCCTGCTCGATGGCCCACACGCGATAGGCGGAGTAGAGGGATGCCTTGGAGATCCAGCCGGTGGGATCCTCGAACGAGCAGGTTTCGCGGACAAACTCGTAGGCGCTGTTGCACTCAATCCGGTAGTCCTCGATCGCCGCCTCGCTGGTCGCGGAGGGGGTAAAGTGGCCCTGCTGGGTGAGCCGGCGAAGGCCGTCGACAGCGTGATGGAGGAGCCTGGCCCGGGCACCGGGCAGTCCGAGCAGGTACTCATCGTAGTTCCGGACCTGACCCTTGGTGCCGCGGAAGCGGTTGGGGAACTGGAGAAAGATCAGCCGGTCGAAGAAGGCCTGGCTGCGGTCGTTGGCGGTCGGCATTTGGTTGGTGGCAAAGACGAGACGGGAGAAGGGCCGGAAATAGAATGGCGCGCGTCCCTTCTCCTCCGCCTTGATGGCGTCTCCGGTGACGATCTGTTTGAAGATCCCCGTGTTTTCGACCGCCTTGGCCTCGAGCTCGTCGTAGACGTTGACCAGCTTCCCAAGGAGCCCGGCCACGCTGAATCGCTCCTCCGCGATCTGGTGGAGCGAGTAGTTGGAGATGTTGCGGAGCCCGATGAATCCGGTGACGAGCCGCAGGTAGGAGCTCTTGCCGTTGCCTCCGCCGCCCACGGCCACAAGGCACTTGCCGAAGCTCGTGTCGGGCAGCAGGAGGTAGCCGAGAAACTCGTGGGCGAGAGCCACCTCGTCGGCCGCGAGGACTTGGGAGAAAAAGGCGTCAATCGGCTCGCACGTGGCGTTGGGATCCCACGGCGCCTCGATCTGGATGGTGGAACGGTACTTGGGATGGTGGGGGAGAAGCTCGCCGGTCCGCCAGTTGAGCATGCCGTTCTGGACGTTGATGAGTTCCTTAGCCTGCGGATTCAACTCCTCGAATCCGATCTTCTTGGAGATCCGGAGATTCGTCTGGACCTGCAGGACGCGTTCGCCCTTGGTCCGGTGCTGCAAGGCCGCGCGCACCTCGGTGGTCACGACGTCCTCGCCGCCGCGGCGGAACGCGCCGTCTTGGAAGACGTAGATGTGAGTTCCGAGGCCGTCCGCATCCTTGGGGGTGGCCAGGAAGGAGTGAAGGGTGGCAATCTCCTCGGCGAGGATCTCGGGAAGGAACTCCCGGCCGCGGAAGTATCGGTCGGTCTCCTCCTCCACCTCCTCGTGAGTGGCCTTCTCGACGGCCGCCTTCTGGCGTTCGGCGGTCTCCTTGGACTGCTCTTCGATGAACTGGACGTGGGCCTTCACCCATCGTTCGTCAGCCAGGACAGAGAGCTCCTCCTCGGAAAGCGGCGGCGTACAGGCGCGGCCGTTCCACTCCTTGAGCGCCTCGAGGTAGACCTTCTTGGGGATCCGCCGGCGGAGGAAGCCGGCCGCGAAGTGGTCGGCGAGCTCCACGGCGAAGGCCGCCCGGGCCTCCCCTTCGAACGGTCCGGCCTTGATCTTCTCGAGGCGCGCGTCCGCCTGGACTCGCTTCTGGGCGTCCTCGCGCGCGGCGGCCTCCTTGCGGGCGACCTTGCGGGACTCCTTCTTTCCGATCGACTCCACCACGGTGTAGAGCTCGTCGTCGTCCAGCGGCGGCCGGTTTTTCTTGTTCCACTCCCGGAGGTTGAAGAGGACCGCGCCCTCGTCCCAGCCCCGGCCGTAGTAGTGGCCGGCCAGGCGCGCCGCGGCGTCGTTGCGCTCCCCTTCGTCGACGCCGAGCTTGATGCGCTCCACCTCGGGGTCTTTCGACGGCGATGCCGCCTTTCCGCCGAGGCGCTCGAGCTGCTCCTGGAGCTGCCGGGCGTTCTGCATCTTGGCCGCCTTCTCGCGGCTCTCCTCCGTCTCGCGCTCGATGGCCTCGTTGGTCCGCCCCGGATCGATTCGGAAGCCGTCGAAGGCCTCGAGTGGGTAGCGCCGCCACGTGGCCTCCACGATGCGGCACCGCGGCGGATCGGGCCGGATGAAGCGCCAGTTGGCGGTGTCCGGCCAGCGGAGGACGCGCGCGGGATCGCTGATGGCATCGGCGATCTTGAGGAAGTCCTGCAGGCCGGCACAGGCCTCTCGCGCGGGACAGGTTTCCGTCAGCGGATCCGCGGGGTAGAGGCGGTCGAGGAGCCAGTAGACGTGCAGTCCGTAGCCGGACTCGAGGATTACAGACGGGTGCAAGTCCTGGCCGTCAAGCTCCTTGAGGTTGCGTTCGAGGCTCTCACGGACGGCGGACTCAGCCACGTTGTGCCAATCGAGATCGCCCCAGAGGGCGGTGTAGCCGTTCACGTCCTCATTCCGGCCGCGCTTGGGCGGCCGGCGGAAGCGCGGGTTGAGACCGTGGTGGATGTTCCAGCCCTCCCGGTTGAGCGTCAGGAGGTGCGTCTGGATCCGGTCCCAGAACCGCCAGAGATCGTCGAGGGTGTAGAAGTCCCAGCGGGTCTCGGGCTTGTGCCGGCGCTTCTCCCCATTCTCATCGAGCTCCTCCGCGGGCCCGGGCTTGTCCCGCTTGCACCAGAACTCCACGACCTGGCTGGCGGGAACGAACCTCCAGAGCTCCTCGGCGAAGCGTCGGAGGGTCAGCTCGGGAACGGCGCCGGCGTCACTCATGGGGTCCTTCAAACAGGTCGCGCTGCCCGAACGCCCGGGCGGTGCGCGGGGAGAGCCAGAGCCCCTCGACGCGGGGCTCCGTGCTGTGGCCGGCCCAGCCAGTACGTGTCCGGAGGATCCACGCGCGGTAGAGCTCCGCGTAGAGCTCCCCCGGGTATCCGCTGACCAGCGCCAAGCCCTTGATGCCAGATAGGAGCTCTGCCAGGGCGCGGTGCTGGGCATCGGTCATTTCGTGGGTGTAGCCGCCGTCGCGCCAGCGGCTGGTCCGAGTGGCGCCGACGTAGGGAGGGTCGCAGTAGAAGAGCGTGGTCGGGGAGTCGAACCGGCGGATGATGGCCATCGCGTCGTCGTGCTCGATCTGCACGTTCTTGAGGCGCTGCGCGATCGCCGGCAGGCGCTCGGTATCGTTCCAGTCGTCGACCGCGCTGCGCTTGTCGTTGCCGCCGCGGCGGCCGAACCGCCAGCCGTTCCGGCCCATGTACGGGGCGCCGTGCTGCGTCTGCCAGGCGCGGATGTAGAAACGGCGCGCACGCTCGAGGGGATCCTTGCAGGGCTTCGAGGCCTGGACCGTCTCCTGCCTCGAGAAGGGCGTCCTGTTGATCGCGCGGCGGAGGCGGTCCGCGTCTTCGCGGAGGACGCGGAAGAAGTTCACCACGTTCCCGTCGAGGTCGTTGATCACCTCGAATCCGGAGGGGGCCTTCTGGAAGAGGCAGCTCGCCCCGCCGCAGAACGGCTCCACGTAGCAGGCGTGGTCGGGAAAGTGGCGGATGATCCACGGGGCGATCCGCCATTTCGCGCCGTAGTACCTCAGCGCGGGACGGTGGATGGCTCCCTGCGGCGAAGAGGGAGCCTCATCGGCAGGCGACGGCACCATTTCCCCTTCTTCCTTTGGCTCTGGCGTTCGTCGGTCGGCGTTCGGTTCGGTCCGGAGAGACTAGTCTAGGATGCGACCGGCGGAGAGGGAACCCCCTCTCCGCCGGATCGCTGGAAGAAGGGCTAGAAACGCGGCTTCTTCTTTCCGGCCGCCCCGGCCGGCGCCGGCGCCGTGGTCGAGGTGCCGGTGGTGACGGGCGGCGCGGCGGCCCCGGGGGTACCGGCCTGAACCGGAGGCGCGGTGGGCGCGGCGGGAGCTCCCTGCGGCGTCCCCCCGGGCTTCCAGGGGTTGAACCACTGGATGCGGGAGTTGATCCGGCCGTTGTACTCCTCGTCGTCGACGCCGGCCTCGAAGGTGCAGCCGGCGAGGGGGATGGTCAGGAGATCCCGGGCCTTGTCGAGTTCGCTGCCGGTGATGGTGTGGATGTTGCGCTTGATGAAGGGCATGTTCTTCTCGGTCACCCAGAAGACGTAGTCGATGATCTTCCCGCGCGTGCGGACGAGCTCCTGCGTCCTGGGGTCGGGCACGTTCTCGGGCTCCACGATCTCCGCGAAGACCTTCAGGCCGAGGCTTCCCTGCTTCGCGCGGTTGTCGATGACTTCGCGGTCGACGATCTTGTCCTCGCCGTCCTTGCCGAGGTTGACGCTGGCGAGGACGAACTTGTAGACGGCCTTGGGCACCCGGGTGCCCCCGCCGCCGGCCGGCGCCTCGGGGGTCTTGGCCCAGGTGTCGTCGAAGGCCTCGAACGGGTTGTGCGTGGACATCGCGGTGTTCCTTTCAAAGAAACGGGGTTCGGAAACTAGAACGGCAGTACGTGCTTGTCGCTGCAGGCCTCGCCGAGCTTCTTGCACTCGGCGCAGTCCTCCTCTCCGTTGGACTCGGTCACGACCATGCCACCCTCTCTTCGGGCCAGGCGCTTACGACCGGACAGGACCTTTCCGAGCTCGTTGTAGATGGCGTCGACTTCGGGCTTGGAGAGCTCGGCGGAGGACTCCACTCCGAAGTGCATCTTGATGAGGGACTTCCCGTCCGTGCCGGAGAGCTCCGAGTTGTCCGGCCACCGGATCTCCCCCGCGCGGGTGAAGAGCACCTGCAGGTCATCGTCGGTGGCGGCCGGCCCGGGCAGACGCTTGACGCCCTGGAGGCCCGCCACGAATCCGTTGAGCTCGGCCTGACGCTCCTGCGGCGTCATGGCCGGGGCGGCCTTTGCGGCCGGCGGCGGCGCGGCCGGCGAGGGCGCAGCGGCGGACTCCGGAGCGCCGCCGCCACGAAGCACCTCGGAGGACGTGAACGGCGCCGCGACGTCGGCCTTGGACTCGATCTCCTTTCCGCCGTTGACGAGATCGGAGAGCCAGCCACCGAAGAGGGCATCGAAGCCGGACTTGTTGGTGATGTCGATGACCTGGCCTTTGGAGAGCGGGCAGTTGGCGCTCTTCCGGAGTCCCTTCACCACCACCTCGTAGCGGGTTTGCGCCGGCTCGCTCTTCTTCGCGAGCTCCACCGTCCGCATGTGGAGGATGAAGTCGAGGAGGTAGGGTGTGGCTTTCTCGTCGTCGCTCTTGAGCTCGCCCGTCTTGCGCGTCTTGCGCTCTCCGGTGCTCGGATCGGTGTACTCCTCGTACTCGTCCTTGGCGCGCGTGACGAGGAGGATGTGCATCGGGAGCTCGAGAAGGATGGTGATGAAGTCCTTCCAGGCGCGCTTGATGACGCCCCAGCCGGCGTTGGTGATGATGTCGCGACTCCAACGGTTCCGCTCTGCCAGCGCCACCTGGTTGATCAGGTCCTCGTAGAGCGTGCTGGTGTCGTCGACGATGAGCGTCTGGAAGCCGGCGCCCCGCTCCCTCTTGAGGTATTCGAGCGGCGGCCGGAGCTCGGCCCAGCGGATGACTTCGCGGTAGGCGAAGTCGTACTGGTCCGCGTACATCAGCGATCCCTTGTGGGTGTCGCAGAAGGCGGTTGGCCCGGGAAACGAGAGCGCGAAGTGGGTTTTCCCGGACTTGTACGGCCCCCAAATCTGCGCCTTCACGAACTTCTTCACCTTGGAGGCCTGGACGAACACTCCGCCTCCCGGGGGCGCCAGGGCGGCGGCTGGCGGGGCTTTGGTCTTCGACACGGCGGTCTCTCCTTTCTCTGCGGCAGGCCTATTCCTGCGGCGGCTTATCACTACCATGCGGAGGTGTCACGTTGGGACACGGAAAAATGGACAGGAGCTCGCGCTTCCCGGCTTCAGCGCCGGGCCAATCTTGGTCTTACACCCGATGGCTTTACTCCGCCGTTCGGCAGGAGGTCGTCGGGGTTTCCTGTTGTAGTTCATGGTTCCGGGTCCCAGCATCGGCAACGTGGCTCGCTCGTCTCGCCGCGCCGGCACACGCGGCAGCGGCGCTTGGGGACCACCTCAACGGCGCGCTGCGGCCCCAGGAGCACGAGGTGGTCTCCGCAGTGCTCGCGGGCGATCCGCGCGCGTTCGTCCTCCCGCAGGCCCGTGGGGATCCAGAGGCGGGAGACCACGCCCACGCCGGCGGCCACCACGGAGGCGAGCTCCTGCGTCACCGTCATACGCGCCCCTTTCCGCCGCAGCGCGAACAGGTTCCGGCAGGATCCTCGAGGCGGTTTCCCGTACCCTTGCAGTCCTCGCAGGCCTTCATCCGGTGCTCTCCGCGCCGGATGGCCGCCACCAAGGCGTGATTGTCCCCGATCGACAGCCCGAGGAAGCGGAGGACCGCCTCGCGCTCGGCCCGTGCGCCGGTGGCCTGCGCGCAGTCCAGGTCGTGCGTGGTCGTGCAGCCGAAGCCGGTGCACCGGGTGATGCCGCAGCTGGGGCAGGTGATGAGCGGCGCGATCGTCCCCGGAGGCCGCTGGCAGTAGAGGCAGGCCGGAGTGCTCATGAGGCCCTCTCGTACCACTCGGGAAGGCCGTCCGGCCTGACCATGCCCGGGCCGTAGAGGACCCGGCTGACGATGGCGCGGCTCCAAGGGAAGATGAGAGCACTGTGGGCTGCCCGCAGGAAGTGGTCGGGAATGACGAAATGAGGCTCGCCCGCGAGCAATCCCAGGTGATCGCCATACGACGGGATGGTGTCGTAACGATTGGTCACGGCCCAGAGGTTCGCCATGAAGGCCCGCCGCGCAACGCTCCAGTGAACCTCGAGCAGGTCGGAGGAAACGTGGTCCGTCCAGCCTGCTGGCGGCTGCGCGGCGAGGCGTTCGAGGAGCTCGGCGTTCGTCATGGCTCGCGTATCTCCCACAGCCCGAGCGTCTCCCGTAGCTGGCGAAGACGTTCCAGCTGTCGCTCATGCCTCTCCTGTCGATCCCGTTCAATCAACCGAAGGATTTGCTCCGCCGGTGGATCGCTGGAAGCCTTCTCGCATCCGTAGGTGCCGCACTTGTGGCCGTTGGCCTCGAGGCAGTCCCCGTGGAAGGGTGCGAGGCATCGTCCGCAGACGTGAATCCCCGTGGGGATTCCCGGCGGCTTCGCGATCAGCGGCCGGCGGCAGAAGCTGCAGGGGCCGTCCGGATGGATCTGCACGAAGGCGCCGGGAGGAGCGGGCGGCCTAGCGCCGGGCCGTTCGAAGGGGAGGGGGACGCGGCGCTGGGCCAGAAGTCGTTCCGCCATGTCATAGGAAACCTGCAGCCTTTGGTGCTCTTGGCGCTCGCGGTCGAGTTCGTTCATGGTCGAGACGAGACGCCGGGCCACGCCTTCGTGTCTCGCGAGGGCAAGGACGGCGATGACCGCAAAGGCGAGAACGGCGACGAAAAGCACCTCGATCATGGGTCCCTCCGGATCTTGGCGGGGGCGTACTTGAAGAGCGCATCCCGCATCCACTTGGGAAGGAGCTCCCGGCCCCATCGGCTGGAGAAGCTCTCGAAGCCGGCGTCGATGAGATAGGTGGTGCCCCAGTCGTCCTTCGACCGGATGATCCGGCCGTAGCTCTGCACGAGCTTGAGGGCGGTGAGGAGGGCGTAGTAGCGCTGGTCGCGGTCCGCGCGCTCCTTCATCACCTTGTCCTGGAGATCGGGCCAGGGGACCTTGCAGATAATCTGGAAGCGCCCGAGGGTGTCCTTCAGGTCGACGCCCTCGTGCATCGCCGGCGCGACGATGACGCTATCCTCCCGCCGGGCGTGCTCGGCGAGCATCTCCTCCTTCGTCGGGAATTGGCCCTGGAAGAGGAATCGCGGGCTGGCGACCTGCTCCTCGAGGACCTTGGAGAGCTTGAAGGAGTGGCTGTGGATGATGCCGCGCTGTCCTTCGTGGCGCTTGAGGATCTGCCGGACCTTGGCGGTGAACTTGGGCTCGGTGGGGTCCTTGGGGTTCTGCGCCGCGGCGAAGTAGCGGTGGCCCATGTTCCCGCAGTACTCGAGGTAGATCGGCCGGTTGTCCACCGGGAACTCGTTGGGAGTGCAGACGTGGGCAACGTCCGCGGGATCGAGACCGAGGTTCTTGGACCACATCCCGACGTCGAGGATTGTGGCGCTCATGACGAGGACGCGCAGTCCCTTGCTGAAGAGCAGGTCCTCGGCAAAGTCCTTCGCGTAGAGCGGGCGCGCGGAGATCTTCCGGCGCGTCTCCCGGCCGTTGCGCGCGGTGTAGTCGACGGTCTCCACCACCCACTCGGTCATGTCGAGGTAGGCGAGGAAGTTGGCGAGCTTCTGGGCGAGCTCCTTCAGGGCGTCGTTCTGGGCCTTGTCCAGGGCGCCGGCGACGTCCTCGTCGTCCCCGAACCCCAATTCGTCGGGCTTCTTGTCGAGGAGGCGCTGGATCCGGCCGGCAACGTCCTTGCGGCGGAGCCAGTCCACGAGCTGCTCCTTCGACCGGATGTCCTCGTCGATGGCAAGGTCGATGATCCGCAGGGCCCACTCCGTCAGCTCGAGGCTCACGAACTTGAGAAGCTCCCCCTCCATGTTGTGCCCCTCGTCGATGATCATCAGGTCGCGCTCTCCGAAGCGGCCGATTTGCTGCTGGAAGAGGAACGAGGAGAAATTGAAGAGGGTGATGGGGCTGAGGAGACAGGTGATGAGCTGTTTCCAGTACGGGCAGAGGTGGACGTCGGGCCCGAACTCCCCGGCGATCGCCTGAGTGATGACGCCCTCCACCCCCACGGGAAGGCCGGTGAGGCAGGAGCGGAGGATGCCTTTCTTCTGGTCGGTGCAGGGCGCGTCCGAGCAGTCCCGGCCGCGGCCCTCGCGGTGGCTGCAGGGGTAGTTGGATCGGCCCTTCATCACCTCGACCTGGGGTGCGGGGAAGTCCCGCGTGTACTGGTCCTGCAGGACCTTCTGGATGGTGAGGAAGTGCGTCTTGCGGCCGAGGCTTTTCATCGCCTCCGCGAAGGTCAGGCAAATCGGGCTCTTCCCGCCGCCGGTGGGCATCTCGAGGACGGCGATGCGCTTGCCGGCGCGGAAGGCGTCGTCGATCTGCGTGATGGCGGCGACCTGCTGGGGGCGCGGCTCATGGCGGCGGCCGGCGATGAGGGGGAAGTGCTGGAGGATGGTTCCCGGAGGGATGGGCCAGGCGGCGGCGGCTTCGGCGGCGGCGGGTTCGGTCCCGGGGGTCATGGCTTCTTGCCGCCCTTCTCCGGCGGCGCCTCCGGCTTGGACGGCGGCGAACTCAGGACGATGCTCGTCAGGCCGGCGAGCGTTCGCTCTCCGAGGTGCTTGATGCAGGCGACGGAGGTGTCCTGCGGATTGCAGGTGCAGGTGTCCTTGTTCACGTACCGCTCGAGGAGCTCCGTGAGGGTGGTGAGGATCCCGCCGTCGAGGAGCGCCGTGGGGATGCCGTTGCAGGCGTTGACGCAGACGATCGATCGGATGCACTCCGCCGGCCGCATGAAGATGGCCACCGGCTGGTCCTTGGAGTCGGCGATCGCGCACTGCGCGGGGGTCTCGGGCTCCTCGAGTTGCTCGTTGGGGACGAACTGCCAGGGGGGCGGAACGGCCTTCAACGTCACGTCCTCGGGCACGGGCTTGGGCGAGGCCACTAGAGGCTCCTTTCCGTCCGGGGTCGGGGCGTGAGCGGCTGGCGCCGCTCACGGCCCCTTCCCGAACAAACGCCCTGCACCCCCGGGGCTATGAAGCTCCCACCGTGAGGCAGGACCTCTCCGGAGGACAGGGCGGGTTCAGTTGAGGGGAAAACGCCGGCGGGCTTCATAGCACCGGTGAGCATAGCGCGAACTTGCGAACTGTCAAGTCGCGCTGTACACTTTCTTCGGTGGAATTCCAGAGCCGTCCGAAGCTCAAAGAGGAGCTCTTCATCGCCCCGATGGAGGCGGAGAAGCTACTGAAGGGCGCGGAGGCGCTGGGCCTCGAGTGGCTCGTGCCCATCTACGTCACGCGGAGCCTGGGGCTGCGCGTCACCGAACTCATCCACATCCGCATCCGGGATCTTCAATTCGACCACGGCCGCCTCTGGATCTGGACGGCCAAGAACAAACAGGGACGCCAGCCGGTGGAGTGCTCCTGCAACGGCTATCGGGACAACAAGGCCGTGCGGGACGCGATGTCCATGAAGCCCCAGCTCGCCCAGGTCCTGAAGGGCTGGATCGAGTACCGGCGCCTCGGCGGCGACGACTGGCTCTTTCCCTCGCCGCGCGACCGGATGCGCCACCTGACCCGGGGACGCATCGCGCAGGTTTTTGACGAGGCCTCCAGGGAGGGGAACGTCCAGAAGGTCCGACGTCGCGGCGTCCACTCCCTGCGCCACCTGGTGGGCACCGAGGTGGCGGAGCTCACGAAGGACCCCTACAAGGTCCAGCGGGTCCTGCGTCAGCGGTCCATCACGAGCGCGGAGAGCTACGTCCACGTCCGCAACATCGACGACGTCATGTCCAAGATCGGGGAGCGCGAAGAGCGGAAGAGGAAACCGTGAACGGAGAGAGCCGTCACGCGGAGCTCCTGCGGAAAGGACTCTGTTTCACCTGCGGGGGGCCATGCCTCGTCCCCTTTGGGGCATCCTCTTCGTCCCCGCTTCCCGGTCTCCCTTGCCGTTCGCATCGGCACAAGGCGTTTTCGGACTCCCCCCGTCGATCGCGCCGGCGCGAGGTGCGCGAGGGGGAATGCGTCCTCTGCGTCTATCGCGAGACGGCCACCATTGAGTACGGCGCCTCGCCATGACGCTCGCGATTCCATCGAAGCTCTGGAACAAGCTGGGGGGAGCGATGAATTCCGAGGACCTAAAAACGGTGATGCATCGCGTCCTCGAGGACCGCCGGGCGGAAGTCCGGACCGCCGTTGTCCGCGGCCGGTGTCCCCGGTGCTCGTGGAAGCCCTCCCCCGGCGTGACGCTCCAGCTGGAATACGAGATCCACCTGGCGAACCATCAAATCGAGGCGTTCCTGTCCAACACGGTGATGACGCAGGGGGGATGATGGGTGGCGAACTCTGGACTCAGAAAGTCGGCTTCTCCTCGCAGTCCGAGGATTGGGCCACTCCGATGGACTTCTTCGGCCCGTTGAACGCGGAGTTCGACTTTACGCTGGACCCCTGCTGCTCCGACTGGAACCGGAAGTGTCCCCGCGGCTTCACGGTCGAGCAGGATGGGCTCGCCCAACCTTGGGCGCCCGCGCGCGTTTTCCTGAATCCGCCCTACGGACACGGAATCGCCCGGTGGATCGCCAAGGCAAGGGCGGAGCAGGAGTCCGGCGCCCTGGTGGTGGCGCTCCTGCCGGCACGCACGGACACGGCGTGGTGGCACGATCACGTGGAGCGCAAGGCCTCCGAGGTTCGGTTCATCCGCGGACGGCTCAAGTTTGTATGCAGGGACGGCCGGAGGAACAACGCCCCTTTTCCGTCCGCCGTCGCGGTCTACCGGCCCAAGCCGAGGTGAGGAGTGGCAAACGACGCCCAGTACTGCTGTCCGATGCGGGCACGGTTTCTTGTCGGCATCGTCGCCGAGAATCCGAAGGCGCCCATGCCGATCGACGCCCTGGACTTCATCGACTGGAACCGGAAGACGGCGGATGGAAAGCAGATTCTCCTGATGCGCTTCTGTCCTTTCTGCGGCAAGCCCTACACCGCCGAGCAGGCCTTGAGGATTCCCAACCCGGAGGACAGCTAATGGCCCTGACGGTCACCGCCGACCTGACGCGCATCACCGACGCCGAGTCCATCACCAGCTGGGTCAGCTATGGATCCGGCGGCGCGGGGGCAATGGCGATCGAGCCGGACTTCTTCATTCAGAATGCAAACTGCATCAGCCGCGGTGTCTCGGGCGCCGTCACGAAAGGCTCCATGTACGACCTGGGGGCCGGCGGGACACTCGACTTCACCTCGACGCACGCAGGCAAGCTCATTTATATCTGGGTGCGCACCTCGACGAACGGTGCCATCCAGACGCGGGCGAACGGCGGCATCGCCATCATCGTCGGTTCCGGCGCCACGACGCCAGGAGACGCGGCCGGCGTCTGGTCGAAGTTCTACGTGGACGGTTCCGACACGCTGATCGGCACCGATGGCTGGAAGTGCTACGTGATCGACCCGACGCTTCCCGCCTCGGCCACCTTTGGCGGAGGGGTAAGCCTTTCCGCGGTCCGGTACATCGGCGCCACGCTCACCGCGACGGGCACCCTCAAGGGCCAGAACTTTGGCGTGGACGCGATCGGCTACGGCTTCGGCACCCTCTCCGTCTACGGGACGGTGACCACGGACGGCCGGGGATTCAACGAAATCGCCGACGCGGACTTCGGCACGGTCAACAACCGCTACGGGATCATGATCCGGAAGGAAGGCATCATCTTCGTGCAGGGCCGGATCCAGCTGGGGGATAACGCCGGCACCAACGGACTTACGTTCACCTCCCGTGACGAGGTGCTGGCCTGGACGAGGCAGACCTACTACGACGGAACACGCGAGCGCGCCACGGTTCCCGACCGCCGGCCGGACGGTACGCCCTACTTCGGAATCGTCCGCGTCGGCAACAGCACCAACACGACCGACGTCACGATCGGAGCCAAGGTGGGCACCGGCGACACGGCCACCGGCCGTTCGGGCGGGAGCTTCACCGGCTCGAGGATCCGCACGAGTTTCGTGGGCGCCAGTGGCACCATCAAGAGCGGGTCCGTTCTCAAGGTCTACGGAGCCCAGCTGCGGCGCTTCTGGGGCGGTATTGACCTTTCGGGCAACGTCTTGGGCGACGAATGGCACGGCGGCGCCATCTCCCTGTGTGGCGCGACCCAGACGGGCAAGGTGAAGTTCCGGCGCGTCTCGTGGATCGACAACTACGGGGGCTCCTACCGTTTCCTCGAGGACTTCATCGTCGCCGTCTCCGCGGTGCTCGCCACGGCTGATCCGCGGATCGACTGGGGCAACTGCACGGGCGGCTCCCAGCTGACGGTGCCGGCCAACGCCGACTACGTCCGCCTGGACGCCGCCGCGGCGGTCCGGAATGTCGTCAAGATCAACTCCGACATCGTCGGCTCGGATGACCACTACGTCGACGCCATCATCCGGTTCCCCGCCGGATCGAACCAGGGGACCATTGGAATCCTCATCCGCGGCGATGCAACGCTGGCGACCGAGAACTACTGGTACCTCAAACTCGACCGGCCCAACAACCAAATCAGCCTCGTGCGTTGCGACGGCGGGACGGACACCACCGTCGTCGGCCCGACCAGCCTTACGCTGGACGCGGATACCGACTACCAGGTCCACCTTCGCGGAAGCGGGACGGCGCTCGAGGCCTTCGTGAACGGCACGAAGCTCTCGACCACCTCGAGCACCTACCAGACGAACCGGCGCGTCGGCATCCGCGGCACGACGAACACCTCCCAGTCCGCCGGCGCGGAGCCCCGGGTGTCCCGGTTCGGCTGCGGGCCCGTCTCCGATCCGATGGGCGCCTGCTACCTGCCGGCGACCGCCGACGACGACGTCGTGAACTGCTCATGGATCAACAACAGCCGCGCGACAGCCGTCAGCGAATCCGGGGGCACCTACTCCTACAGCGGGCACACGTTCGCGGGCAACGCCGTGGGCGTCCGGAACGTCTCGGGCGGCTCCGTCACCATCAACGTCTCCGGCGGCGACTCTCCCGGATCGAACACCGAAGAGGTGGGCGGCGCCTCCACGACGATCAACGCCACCTACGACTACACGCTGACGAACCTCGTGAGCGCGTCGGAGGTCCGGATTTTCAACGCCTCCACCGGGGCCGAGCTGGCAGGAACGGAATCGAGCGGCACGAGCTTCACCTACCAGCACAGCGGCGCCACGGTCGGCATCTACGTCATCGTCCAGAAGACCGACTACGAGTGGCTCCGCATCAACGACACCCTGGGGACCGCCAACGTCAGCCAGAAGGTTTTCCAGCGTCCCGACCGCAACTACGCCAACCCATGATTCAGAACAGCACACGGATGGCCGAGATCGCCTACCACGGGAAGGAGCCGACCCACTGCTCCAACCCGAAGTGCCGGCGCATCGTCCTCTTGTTGGAGCCGTGTTTTTTCGATAGCCTTTGGGATCGGATCTTCTGCCGGCAGTGCGGCCTGTGCCTCCGGTACGCGCGCAAGAAGGCGCTGCAGCGGGGCGAGTTGATCGAGGGGGTTGAGTTATGACGAAGGTTGTCGATCCGGACACCCTGGACCGCTTTCAGGTATGCATCGACCCGGTGGCCCAGAAGGTCTCCATCCGCGGTCTGGGCACCGAGCGCCATGCCGTCGACCAGACGGGGGACTCGGACGGCTCCTCCACCTTCACCGATGCCGGCGCGAACTTCACGACGGACGGCGTGGTGGCGGGGGACATCCTCACGATCATCTCGGACCCGGACAACAACGGCGGGATCATCGGCCACTACCGGGTGGTCACCGTGGGCACGACAACGCTGACCGTCGACCGGGCCATCCCCGCCAGCACCTCGGCGAACCTCACCTACAAGATCAACGCCAAACAGACGCCCGGAGCGCTGACTCCGCAGGTGGCGGACGGCATCAACGGGCAGGCGCTCTACTCCTTCCTCAAGGAAGAGTGGAAGACGCTGGCCGGCGGACTCGGTAACGCCGTGGATCTCAACAAGTTCAACTTCCCGATGGTCTCCATCACGCCCGAGGAGTTCATCCTCGGCGGCGTGAACGGAGACGCCTCCTCCGACTGGACCTTCAACGACACGAACGGGACGCAGGCGGCCGATGTCGAGGGCACGACGCGGGAGTTGCTCCGCGACATGGGCTGGCAGGAACGCAGCAGCGCCGACTCGGTGCTGCGGGAATACGCCAACGTGACCACGCTGGGCAACCTCGACTCGAACGCGCAGGCCTACTACCAGCAGGGGCGTTCCGACCAGGATCCCGCCAACTTCAAGCTGACCGGCGCCGTCAACCAGGCCATCCTGACGCTCGGCGCCCCCACGACGCCGACCAACATCGCCTTCGCCGCGACCACCATCACGCGCAGCGCCGGCTCCTGGATTGCAGACGGCTTCAAACTCGGCGACTACGTGACCATCCGGAGCGCCGAGGACGCCGGCAACATCGGCACCTTCGGGCCCATCACCGGGCTCTCCGCGACGGTCATCACGATCGCCACCGGCGCGTTCACCGTGAACGCGGACGACGATACGGCGACCTTCCTGCCCAACCACAAGTTCTACACGAAGCTCTTCTGTCGCAAAAAGGCGCGCACTTACGCCTCCGCCGTCCATGCCGATGCCGGCATTTCGACGACGCTGGGCATCGGGCCCCGCGTGAACAAGTTCCCGCTGTCCCATGCGAACGATCCGGCGATCACGCTGGACGACGGCATTATCTCCGGCGGAGACGGCACCGCCGAGGGCGACGTCTTCCAAGAGACAGAGAACCACACTGCGGGGTCCGATGGCGTGAGCCAAGCGGCGGCTTCGGCAGCGGCGGACTCGTTTACCCTTACCTCGGCGGGGAGCGTGTTCAACTCGACCGCGCGCGGCTCCGTCGTCGTGCTGCGGGCGGGAGATTCCGTGGAGATCACGAGCGGGTCGGACCAGGGCGTCTATGAGATCAAGAGCGTGGACGGCGCCAACACCCTGACGCTTTACAAGGAACCGCTGCGAACTTACGTGGGCGGTGAGGGTTCGCTGTCGTTCGTGGTTCGCACCGGCATCAAAGACGTCGGATCGGCCACGGGAAGCATCGCGGACGTGGACGGGGCAACGGGCACGCTGACGGACTCGGGCGGCCCTGCGACGTTCAATGCCGACAACGGCATCGGGGATCGCATCGTTGCGGCGGGTGACATCGTGGAGATCTTCTCCGGCGTCGGCGCGCATATCGGCTACTACAAGGTCATCTCGGTGGACAGCGCGACCCAGCTCACCCTCAACACGAGCGATCAAATCTTCACGACCCAGGGCGGACAGAGCTACCGTATCTGGCGGCCCGGAATGTTCCTTCAGCGGTTCGAGACCACGCTGGTCGGATCGGGTATGTCCAACATGGCCTTCGATGGCGCCGGCAACCCCGACACCATGACTCGCACAGGCGGCAGCTGGATCACCGATGGATTCGTGGTGGGCTCCAGCATTCGAGTGCTCGATGCGGAGGATGCGGCGAACAAGCAGTGGATGATCGTCGGCACTCCAACGCCCACGGCCACCGTGCTTACGCTCATCGCCTCCGAGAACGTTACGACGAACGTGGCCGACACCGTGGCGATCAATGGCAACATCACGGGTGAATACGGCGTCATCCGCACCATCAACCAGGTGAAGTACCCGTTCCACTGGCGGCTCTTCGCCCACGGCGGCACCCTGGCGCAGGTCTTCCAATTCCTGCAGCGGGAGCTCCGGCGCACCACCGATATCGACGGCGGCAGCGGCGTCGAACGGGGGGACATCACCGATCTGCTCATGTCCTTCGCTTCGCCCAACGGGACCACCCTCGATCTCTTTCCCGACGATCTCGCCACGAGCGAATCGAACAACGTCACCTTCCGTGACCTGACCGGTGACGACCGGACAAACGCCTTCATCGTGGGCATCATCCTCGACGTGAACGCCAACCTGATTTCCTCGGCCAACAAGCGGCTGACGATGTACTTCTCGACCAACCCCGGGGGGAACTTCGGCACCAACGACGCCATCGTGGTCAACGACAAGGACGGTGCGCCCATCAGCTACACCGTGATTGCCGGAGACATCCAGACGTCGTTCGACTACACCAACAACGCGCAGGGCGGACGGGCTCCGGACACGAACGCCTCGGTGACCGTCGTGGCCATCGGGGACGACCTGGCGCAGCACATCCTCGTCACGGCGCTCATCACCAAGGTCAACAGCCTGACGATCGCGGTCCAGCCGTCCCTCGAGCGCAACTACTCGAATCCGTAAAGCCGGAGGCCTCTCATGGCGATGGCGAAGTTCACGGTCGACACGACCGCGAAGCTCTTCATCGTCAAGCCCGGCGTCACGGCCTTCGACGTCAAGGTGGACTTCTACTCCGACGCGAAGGAGCACTGGATCGCCGGCGGCGCCGCCTTTGGATTCGACTTCCCGATCCGCACGATCGGCGGCGATTCGATCGGCGGCTCCCTCTTCGCCGGCGACCTGTACTTTCTGCGGGACGGCTGGAAGATTCGGCCCGACGAGGTGAACCACACCCTGAACGTGACCGGCAACCTGTTTCTGGACGAGGGGGAGGTGGGCGGGCTCTTCGTCCCGACGCTGGGCGGCTACACCGTGCTGGTCAACATGCGGAACTCGAATCTCGTCCAGACGGTCGGCCTCGAGGGGCTGGGGACGCAGCTCACCGACATCGACGCGCGGATCCCCTCTTCCCTGGTGGGCGGCAAGATGGACAGCACCCTTGCTGCGGACGAACGGGACGGCATCGCACAGGCGCTCCTTGCGCTTGCCAACGGCGTCGAGGATGGCTTCACCCTCCGGCGCACCCTGCGGATCATCGCCGCGGCGGTAGCCGGGCGCACGTCGGGAGGGCCGGCCGGTTTCGTGGCACGCAATCTCGGCGACACGCAAAATCAGGTGGACGGCGCGGCGGACGCGGACGGCAACCGCACGGTTTCGAGCTACGGATCGTAGACGATGGCCAACTGGTGGTACCAACAGAAAGGGGCCAACTGGTGGAGGGCCAGCTGGTTCGGAGGGGTGCCGTCTGTCACCCCGGCTCCACCGCCGGCTCCGTCCATTCCGGCCGCCGGCCGCGCGGCAGTCGCGGTGTCCCCGGCGAGGGGAGCAGTGCTCCGCTACGGCGGCGGGGGCGGCGGCGGTGGAAACAGCTGGATTCTCGTCGAGTCGGAATCAAACCAGTTTGAGGTGGCCCAGGAGACCGAACTCGAGCGGCTTCAGGACTACTACCTTCAGCGGATTGAATCCCTGAAGGAGGAGATCGCGCGCCTGCGATCGCGGCCGGTGATGGAGGGAACGGCGGCGCCGGCCGCGTTCGAAATCAAGGCCCTTCAGGAACGAATCGCGGTCCTCGAGGCGGAGCTCGAGCAGGCCCGCAAGGTGTCCGCCGTGGAGGGGCTGGGCGATGCCGACGACTCCCTCGAGCGGTCGTTGCCGTGGATCGGCGCGGGGATCGCCGTGGGCGTGGCCGCCGTCGCCATTCCCGACCTTCCTCCCGTCGTCCGCTGGATCGGCGCCGGCACCGCCCTCACGCTCGTGGGAATCGGTGTTTATGAGCTCCTGGATTCATGACCATCCCGATCGGCGCCTACGTCCGGCTCGTCGACGGGCTGCGGGGCTGGGTGACGCGCGCGTGGCGCGGGCCCAACGGCGACGTCGTCTTCGACCTGCGCATGGACGGGGCGGCTCAGCCGGACCTGGCCGGCAACGACTTTGTCTGCAACCCCGGAGAGGTGGAGGAGGTCCTGCGCCACGATCCCCACGTGGAGCTCGAGGCGTGGGAGACCTGGGGCGATCGGTGCGACGAGCGCTTGGTCCCTTGACAGCCCCGGATTCGCGGAATAGAGTAACGGAATGCAGAGACAGGAAGCACATCCGGAGGAACTTATGGACAGGAAGTAGTTCCTCTGGATCTGTTTCCCCCTCTCTCCAGGGTCAGGCCGCCTTTGAAAGGGTTTCCCCCCGATGCGGTGGCCTGGCTCCTAGAGCTCTCGGGGCTGCAGTGTTCACCTCTTTCCTCCCGGGAAGGTTTGAGCGCGGCGGACCGGAACCCGAGGGCTCCAGAAGCCAGAAGGCAACGCAGGGTGGAGCAGTGGCAGCTCGCTGGGCTCATAACCCGGAGGTTGCCGGTTCGATTCCGGCCCCTGCAACTGCTCACGTGTGCGATCGAGGAGGAGGGTAGACGGTGGCACCCCCGACAGCGGCCAAACTCAACCGACCGGGCTTCACGGCGCGGAACGTCAACGTTCCCGTGCCCGGGACGCCCGTTCAAGGACCCGATCTGCCGGTACCGGACGGCCTCAACCTCGTGGTGAAGGCGGGCTCCCGCAACACCTCGACGGTTTTCGTCGGCGGCACCTCCGCGGACGCCGCCGTGGCCGGCACCCGGGCCTCCCTCGGCGCCGGCGCGATTCTGCTCATGCGCATCCAGAACGCCAACCAGGTGTGGTGTGACGCCCTGAACGCAACCGACATCGTCGAATTCGTCGTGGAGACCTAGGTCGTGGACGCACTTCCTGCCGGTGGCGGCGGTCCTTCGGGGACCCTCATCGTGGGCGGCGGATCCGGGGCGACCTACACGTCAATCGCGCTGGCCGTGGCCGGCGAGGTGGCGGCCGGCGAGTACTCCCTCGTGGGAGGCAACGCCGCCCAGGCGGGGACGACGGCCGGAAGCGTCGTGGGCCCGGCGGCCCTCTCCGCCGTCGACGGCTCCTACGAGAACTGGTACCTCGTCGACCAGGACGGCGTGCCCTCGAGCCCGATCCTCGGCCGCGCGTGGGCGCGCGTCTCGCGATACGTAGGGGCGACCCGGACGCTCACCCTCGACCGGGCGCTGCCGTTCGTGCCGGGAGACACCTTCTACCTCGTCAAGCCGGTGCGCGTGATGCTCCTGCGGGATCTCACGGAAACGGTGGTGCTTGCCGGGACGGGCGTCGAACTCGAGCTCGGAGGCTACAAGCTGACGGGCAGCATCGACATCGGCGGCGGCGACTTCTACTTCATCCGCGGAGGCGGCGGCTACATCACCGGCGGCGTCCAGGTCACCGCCGGGGATCCCACGCTCATCCTCGAGCGGCTCCGGATCGGCCGCCGCAACGGCCAAGTATTCGCCGTCGACGTCACCTCGACAGCGCTCTTCAACCTGAGCCTTGTCCAGTGCATTCTGAATGGCACGCTTTCGTTCGTAGGCAAGGCCCGGGCGGTGATCGAGGCGTGGAAAACTGATTTCGCGGGGCTGTCCGCCGGCCTGTGCATTGTCCCCAGTGGAGCCACCCGGCCGGCCTTCTACCGCCTGTGGGATTGCCTCTTTGCCGGCGACTACAACAACCTGCAGCCGGAACGGATCAAGGTGTGGGACGTGCTGCCGGCGGCCCGCGCCCTCGCGCAGGGGCAGCCGCTCACGATTGACGCGGCCGGCCAGGCGGAGCTCTGTATCGGCACCGACATCGTCGAGGGGACCTGCCTCGAGGCCGTCTCGGGTATCGGCGTTCAGACGGTCCTGGTGCGGGAAGGCGAGGTCTTCTGCGCGGTCAACGCGGCCGTCGCGGCGGGGAACAACCTCGCGCTCGAGATCCTCACGCCGACGCAGTACAACACGAGCGCCTTTGTGCCCGGCCAGAACGCCGGCCGCGCCTTGGCGGCGGCGGCCGGGGGACTCGCCTATGCATCCGTACTTCACAGGTGACCCATGACGCGCTTCATCAAGGGCTGCTCGCGCCTTTATTTTCCGGACTACGTCGACCGCGAGATGAAGGCGATGGAGGTGACAAGGGAGATCCAGCAGGACCGGATCTCGAGCATCGCGCGCCGATCCATGCCGGCGGCGCTCTTTGTCGCCGGCGACGTCCTGACTGACCAGGGTGCCGGCAAGGCGCCCAAGTACTCACCGCCTTCTTCGGCCACTTCAGGGGGCGTCTCCGGCACCGTTTTGATGGCCTCGACGCCCTTTCCCAACTACAACCTGCCGTTCGTCCAGCCGCTGGACGGAGCGACACCGTGGCAGGGCCTGAAGGGACGAGGCGGCGGTCCCGACCATCCCATCTACGGCGGCCTTGCCGGTACAGGGGCCTCCACCGTGACGGTGGGTGGAGTCGCCTCCAGCGGGGACGACGACGACGGCACCTGCATCCTGTTCACCACGGCGGCCATCATCGACCGCTCCTATACCATGCAAACCACCGGCTACACCGCGGGGTTCATGCAGCGGCGGCACGTCCTGATGGGGGGGCAGTTTAAACTCTCCGAGTTGACCGACAACCGGTTCTTCTTCGGAGCCTGCGTGGGCAACATCGGATCGTTGCCCGGCGCGAACTCCGACACGCCCAACGTCAGCTCGATCTGCATCAAGTACGCCGCGGGCGTGGGAGGCAACCTGACGCTTTGGACAAGCGACGGCGTTGGCGGCGGCGCCGACGTGAATCTGATTGCCGCCACCACCAATGTCTTCTGGTGCCTGGTGGGTGGCGACAAAGATGGAGTGTACGGCCGAGCCTGGACAAGCGCAGCGGACAGTGGATGGAAGTCGGCGACAGGAACGATGCCGCCCACCACAACGTCCCTTGGAAACACCTACGGCAGCGCGATTCAGACAACGGCGAACGCGTCAAAGGCGTACCGGATGTACTGGCACGGACTCCGGCAGAGGTGAAAGCATGGCCAACCCCAAATACGTCTGTATCTGCGTCAACGACCTGAAGACCGGGGAGCAATGCGGAAAGGTCCTGACCGACCTGCGTCTCCCCCCTGGAGGCGCCTTCAAGGGCCGAAAGGACATCCTGAACGGCACCTGCCCCGAGCACGGTGAAACTGCGATCCACCTCGACAAGAACGGAAAACAGGAGCGATAGAAAATGTCCGACGCCGCACTGCCGCCGCCCGCGCCTCCCCCTCCGCCGCCCGCCCCGAACGCCGCCTTTCTTGGCCCCGCGATCGTGCCGGTGGCTCTCCATCAAGCGGAGAAGATCCTGCAGCCGAAGTGGCTGGTCCTCATGGAGTACGTGGAGTCGCCCGGCGCGAAGATGCGCACCCCTATCACCACACCGTTTTGGCTCATCGAGGGGGATCTCGACGCCTACTTCCTGGACCGCGCCAAGGCCGACGCGGCGCTCGCAGAGGCGCTGAAGCATCCCAAGGCGAAACAGGGATGGATCGTCGGATCGTCGATCGAGTCGCCCCGGCGTCCCACTCCGCGGCCGGGGGAGCAGTGGAAGGATCTGCGCTCCGGCGTCCTCTTCGACATCGTCGACGAACGTGGAGCGCAGGCATGGGCGGGGCTTGAAACCGAGTATATTGAACGCGTGAAATAGCAGGAGGAACCCAATGCTTCGGAGCGACGTCGCCAAGGAAGCGGCCAAGCGGGAGGCCGCGCGTCCGATCCCGCCGCAGTGCCTCATTCTCACCCAGACGGTGGATCCCGCGGGAAAGGCCACGTGGGCGATCGCGCAGGACGACGCCGGCCGCCTCGCCATCGTCCACGCCAACGATGCGGAGCGCGCGGCCCGGCTGGCCTCGGACCGCCCCAACGTGGTGCGTGTCCGCGTGGTCCGGATGAAGACGGAGCTCGAGCTCCACGGGCCGATGGCCGCCAGGATGCCCGAGGCGCTCAAGGATCAGTAGGGGGCCGCGTCGATCGGCGAAAAAGGGGGAGACACCTGTGGGTCGGACGCTGAAACAGCGGATGTTCCAAGGCTCCATTTCGTGGGCCGACAAGGAGAATCGGCACGGCTCCAAAGAGGCGAAGCCGGCCGCCGCCGCGGAGTGGGACCGAAAAAACCGGCTGATGATCGCCAGGAACGCCGCGGCCCGGGAACTCGAGAACGACGCGGAAATCCGGAAGGCCGCCCCCTTCTCGGACCGGTGGTGGAAGCTGGTGAAGCGGGCGGATGAGCTCCGCACGGAGCTCCTCCACCTGGGGTTCTCAAAGGCGATTCCCGCGGCGGTTGTGCGCGGCGGATCTGGAGGGTAGGATTCAGGCATGGAGCACAAGACAGCGCCGGCCCCGTCGCCGGTTCCGAAGACGCGCCTCTTCCCGCACACCGAGCTCGCCTCCCTCGCGGAGGGCTACTGGGTGGTCTTCGTCCTCCGGCTGTCGGAGGATCCCCGCGGAAAGCCCCTCTGGCACGTCGTCTTCGACGACACCGAAAAGTTCAACATCCTGAAGGAGTTCCCGTCCGAGGTGAAGGCCAAGGAGGCGGCGACGGTCCTCTCTCAGCAGGGCGACGTCATCCGCGTCCGCGTGGTGCAAATCAAGATGCGCACCACCTTCGACATCCTCGGCGCCGGCGCCACGAGCCACGCCTTGTCGCTGGAGCCGCCGCTATGAACGGGAGCAGCCTTGGCCTCGGCCTGGCCGCGGCGCTGGTGGGGGCTCCGGTTCTCTCCTCGCCTCCTCAATTTCTCGCCGGCTGCAAACCTCGAGGTGGAAATCCGCGAGCTCGAGGGAAGGCCCCAGCGTGATCCGTTCGCGCAGCGCCGGCTGGACCGCCTCAAGAAGAGGCTGGCGGATCTGAGCCGGCGACCTTGACCGCCTCGAGGCGTCCCGGTAGCATGAGACTTTCGCGGCGGCAGCAGACGGGGTTCGGTCCTTGATCACGGCCGGCGGGTGCGGCGCCCGCCGGCTTTTTTATTCCCCTGCGCCGCAGGAACGGCCGCTCGATCGCGAGATAGCCGATCGAGGACAGGCCGAGGATTGCAAACGTCTTCACGAACACCGTCGCCCACGGACGATCTTCCCAGAGGACCCCGGGAACGATCAGGGCCTGCAACAGATAGACGCTGTAGGAGATGGTCGCCAGGAACCGGACCGGCCGCCACCGAAGGGCCGCGTCGATCACGGAGCTTGCCGTCCCGCCGTAGAGGATGCCCAGGAGCCCGGCCGCGAGAAGCCCCGTGTACTGGCGGACGGAGGCGCCGGCGGGAGGGAAGGCGAAATCTCCGGCCGCCGCGACGATTCCGAGCAGGAAAGACGGGCCGGCAAGGCGTCCGGCTGCCTGTGCGCGGAACTCCGCGGCGAGCATCCCCACCGAGAAGAAAAGCCAGAGCCCCGTGGTGCGCATCGGGTTTACGGGCAGGATTCCCGTGGCCACAACCAGCAGGAGGAGCATCATCGGACGCGTTCGCGGTCGCAACGCGAGCAGAAGGGCGGTGACGAACGGGCAGGCGGCATAGAAAGCCTCCTCGACGTAGACGCTCCAAGCCACCTCGTTGGTGGGAGCTCCCGACAGCATGGTCACCATGAGGAGGTCCGAGATCACCGATCGAAGCGACGGCAGGTAGGGCAGGGAGAGCGCCACAAGAATCGTGGAGACGGCGTAGAGCGGGTAAATCCGGCGGACCCTCCGGAGCGCGAACGCGCCGAGGTCCTCGAGGCTTCGCAGCCGCTGGCAGAGGCCATAGATCAAAAAGCCGCTCATCGCGGCGAAGATGGGCACCCCTTTGTCGCCAAGACAGACCCACGGGATGGCGGTCCCGAGGACGTTCAAGGCCGGCGCGTTCCACTGCCACAGGTGGAAGAAGAAGACCAGGAAGGCGGCAAAGGCGCGCAACGTATCGAGGACCCCGAGTCGCCGTTCGTCCTCGAGCTCAAACGCCCCGGTGAACCACCGTCGCAGGCGTCCGCTCGCCGCCAGGGCCAGGAGTCCGGCGCCGGCAAAAAGAGCCGCGCTGAAAGTCACCAGGTTCATCATGGGGTTGCTCCTTCCTCGGACTCAGCCGGCGGCGGCCCTCCCTTCTTCCGGTAGAGGAGTCGCCCGGTCGCCACCAGGTGAACGACGGCGTCCTCGACGTCGTCCTTCGAAATCCCGAGCCGTCGCGCGATCTGCCAGAGACGGATTCCCGGCCGCCGCGTGGCCAGGCGTTCGATGTAGAGGAGCAGGCGAGGGTCCAGCGGCCCCTGCAGGAACTCACCGGCGCTCACGTCGCGGCGGCTTCCAGTAGATCCGCCCCCAACGGTACTTCTTCGCGCGTGCCGTGACGGGCCACGTGTGGTTGAGCGCACCGCAGCGGCTGCACCACCAGACGGTGCCGGCGGCCAGGGAAATGCAGGCGCGGCGCGGATGTGAGCACCGGCGCCCCGACCGTTGCGCCCTCTCCAGCGCGCGGTATACGTCGCGGTGGTCTTCGCAGAGGATGGAGACGGCATCGCAGGCGGGCTTCCCTGGACAGCCGCTCAGGCTGGGCAGCAGGCGCAGGAGATCGGCCTCGATGTAACGGCGGAGGATGCGAAGGCGGTGGTTCATGGTGCTTTCTCCACAACGAATCCACCCCACTGGTCGGCCATCGCCTCGGCGATGCCCTTGTAGGTTCTCGCGCGCAGCATCGCCCGCTCGGGGGACGGCCCGAGCCTGTTCTGGCCGCTCGCTGTCTGGTTGGCGCGCCTTGCCTGCCGGCCGCCGGGCAGCACGTTGGTGGGCCGGAGCGGCGGGAGGTTGTGGAGCCAGAGGCATGTCGCCTTGCTCGCGTCCTCCCCGAACTGCCACGGCTGGACGATCTGGTCGGGCCGGCGGATCCGGCTGGAGATGCATCCGATGGGGTTCTCGAGCCCCCAGGCCCCGCAGTACCTCGTCGCCAGCTCCATGAGCTTACGGACGAAATCGAGCGCCCGCTCCGTCAACGCGGCCCTCTCCGGCCGCCGTTTGTTCCAGTGGAGCCCGCTGACGGCGAGGTAGGTGCAGTCGGGGTGCAGGATGGCCAGCGGCCAGCCGCGGCGGATCACCTCGAGGACGTCGCCGCGGACGTGCGGCCCTGGGGCCTGCGTGTCCACGAGATCGCAGGAGACGGCCGGGAGGCCCCGCTGCAGGAACGCGTCCCGCACCACCCCGCTGCGCTCGCACCCCACCAGCAGGCCGTTTTCGCTCTGGCGCCGAACCTCGGCGCCGGCCTCGTAAAAGGCCCTTCCGGGGCCCGTCTTTTCACTTGACACTCTTGCTAGAGTGTATAATAAACTAGCTTTATTGAGCAAGGGGCGGAAAACGCCCCCGGGAGGCCTTCCGGCGCCGAATAGGGGCGCCGGAAGGCGTTTGGAGAAGGAGGAACGGACTGATGAGTGCGAACGTACCCGACCACGAGACCAACCCGCTGGACTACCGGATTGCCCAGCTCGAGGGCGCGCTCCAGCAGCTGAAGGAACGGCGCCAGGCACTCGACCGGCAAATCGAGAAGGCGACCGGAGCCATCGGACTTCTCAAGGCCCAGCGGAACGGCGGCCGGAAGCCGCCCCCCACGGCGCAGAAGTGGATGGACGAGCTTCTCGCGCGGGTCAAGACCGAGGCTCCCCTCTACAGACGAGAGAACGCGTGGTAAAGGTCCCGCGCCTTCTGCGTCGATCGACGCTCCCGCCGGCGCCGCCCTCTCCGCCTGTCCCCAAGTGCCCGGAGTGCGGATGCTCCTGCAGGAGCTGCACCGCCTCGAGGCCATCGTTCCTGCCCGAGAACCCCAAGGTGACGAGGGCGCAGGTTCTCGCCTTCCTGCGGAAGTTCCGCCCCGGCGTCGACTTCGGAAGCCTCGACCTGGTGGGGGCCTTCGCGAGCACGGGCATGACGCGCGAGGACGCGGGGATGCGTCTGCGCGGGCTCCGCAAGGCGGGAATGGTGGAGATCGTCCGCCGGGTGGGGAAGACCTACTTTTATCAGCTGACCGTCAAGGGGAGGAACCGGTGAAGCTCTGCTACTGCGTTGGGTGCGGCGCCGTCCTTGTTGTCCACCACGCACTGCTATGTACCTGTTCGGCCTTTTCTCCTTCTCCTCCTCCCCACGCCTCCGACTGTCCAACCACCAAGCCCCCGAAGGTGGACGAGTCGGGATCGTTCGTGGGGAAGAGACACCTCTGCAACTCCAACGTCTACCGCCTCATCCCGTTCATCCGCTAGGCTACAATCCCGACTCGATTTTGCAGGAGGAACCGATGCTCGCGCTCTCGCTCTGGCAGCCTTGGGCGACGTACATGGCGGACGGACTCAAGATGGTGGAGACCCGCCACTGGTCCACCCACATCCGCGGCTGGTTCGCGATCCACGCCGCGAAGACGACGCAGGGGATGGACAACCTGCGCCACCTCTACGACGTCGTCTTCCACAAGCTGTTCACCCGCCGGCAGGAACTCAAGACCCTCGCTCAGGCGCTCAACCGCTACTTCGCCTCCCCTCGGGGCGAGAGCTTTTCCTTCGGCGCGATCGTGGCGGTCGGCAAGCTCGCGGACTGCCGGCAGATTCCCCCCAATCATCAGGGGCCGCCTCAGCTGGTGAACGCGGGAAGCATGCCGCTGGAGAGGCACGACGTCGAAGCGCTCGAGCAGCAGCAGGGGTCGTGGCCGGCCGCGCCGGCCGCGGAGGAGAAGGAGCCCGATTTCCCGCGCCTTTCCCTGCAGGAGACGCTGCTGGGTGACTACACCCCGGGCCGGTTCGGCTGGATATTCGAACGCGTCATCAAACTCAAGACGCCCGTGGAGTGCAACGGCGGCCAGGGGTTCTGGACGGTACCCGTGGGGATCGAAGAGGAGGTCCTCGCCCGGCTTCAGCTGGCCGGCATCCGGATTGGCGAATAGACGATGGACCACAACGTAGCCGATCTGGTGGCGACCCTCGAGAAGGCTGCCGTGAAACGAGACGGGGACGCTGGTGGTATTTTGCGGAGCGGAGAGCGGCCTCTTGCCGTTTGCTGCAAGTGAAAGAATGCAACTACGACTCGCGTCCGTACTACGAGAAGCTCATCGAGCCACTTCGCGCGAAGGCCCGCGAGCTTGGCTATGCGCTGGCGGTCCATGGCACACTCAAACGTGACATCGACCTGATCGCGTGCCCGTGGATCGCAGAGGCGGTTGACCCCGTGGAGCTTGCGGAGGCGCTGCGCGTCGTCGCGGAAGGAATCACCGGATGGGCCAAGCCGCACCCGCTAGAAGTCGATGAGCACTTCAAGCGCGGAATGCCGCGCGTGAAGCCGCACGGTCGGTTGGCGTGGTCCTTCCATCTCACCGAGAAGTTCCAGGGCGGCGGTGGTCCGTACATTGACCTGAGCGTGATGCCGAGAATTAGAACGGAGGACCCATGACTGCGAACCTGAGCGGCGGCAAGCTGTGCCGGCACTGCGGCTGCCCCCATCCCGTCGACCACGGGAGCCCGGAGGAGTGCATCAAGGCCCTGAAGCACGCGGTGGACATCGCGCGGCAGACGCCCAGCGGCGACGTCCGGACGCCGCCGGCGATCCCGATGGACCGGATGGGCGCGATGCTCGAGCAGGCCGCCACGGCGATCGCGCGGCAGCTGGGCTCCGAAGGGAAGTGCATCCTCATGGCCTGCGTGGAGCCGCACCCGGAAGCGTCCTACTACGTCGCCTTCCGCGGCGGGATGCTGGGCACCTTGGGGCTCCTCGAGGCGGGCTCGCGGAAGCTCCGGGAGCTCCTCCTGCAGCCGGCGCCGCCGGACGGGACGACGATCGACAAGCCCTAGCGGTGCCTGCGCACGTGTGCAGTCAGGTACCGGTCGTACATCTGGGTTGCTCCGCACCCCTGCTTCGCCTTGTCGACCAAGGCGTTGAGGTGCTCCTGTGCGCGATCGACGGCGGCGATCGCGCGTGGGTTGTTGTGGCGCGCGCTCTCCGAGGCGCCCTGGAGATCCCGGATGAGGCGGTCGACGGCATCCCGTTCGCCGATTTCGAGGGAAAGGTCCCGCAGCTGGCCGGCGGCCCAGTCGAGGTGGTTGGACGCCTCGATGCCCTGGCGGACTCCGAGGAACCGCCTCGCCGCCGCGACGTAGGAGCGGGCGCCGAAGAGGAACGCCGCCGCCCGGAAGCATCGACGCTCCCAGCGCGCGGGACCGCGAACGGTAGACCGCGGGGACGAGGCGGAGTCGGAGTCTCACGAGAGCTCCCCCGTGCGCTCCTCGCGTTCCATTTCCTCGTGGATGAGCATCGAATCGGCCAGGGCCCAGGCCGTCGCGGCCACCTCGGTGTAGGTGGCGAAATTCAACTCTTCGGTGTTCACCGCCCCCCTTGTGGAATGCTGGACGATGTGCGCGCGGACGCGCTCGAGCTCCCCGCTGGCCAGCAGCCCCTCGAGCGCTTCGGCCGCGAACTTGTCGCGGCGGGGGTCGGCACGAACCTTCGCAGGGAGCGCCCGGGCCGTGCGGGCGCGTGGGACGCTGGCCGAGGCCGCCAGCCTGAGGCGCAGTCTCGTCATGGGGAGCTCCTCCTAAACCAGTCTCAGTCTCATGGTACCCTCCTCATCGCCCCGGGTGGGTTCTCGCTTCGCGCATGCGGCCCCTCTCGCTCCGGGGATCCGGCAGCGAGGACAGGCTCTCGTTCACCTCCGAGAGCTGATGGAGCACGTGGCTGGCGGTCCCCTGAACGCCCCAGTTTCTGGGATCCATCTTGTGGATCCGGTCGAGGCGCCGGAGGTAGTCATCGAGCCGCTGGAGCTCCACGTTGACGGCAAGGCGCGTCTCCCGGTAGGACTCCGCGGCCGACTTCGCGCCCAGTCTCGCCCGCAGGGCTGCGGTGGCCGTCACCAGTCTCAGCCTCAGCATGGCTACCCTCCCTTGTGCCTCAGAATGGACTCCTGCGGAACACGAATCTCGAACCAGGTCTCGCGGATGCTCCGCGAGGGATCGGGGTCCTGCGTGTGGTCGCCGACGATCGTGATGGTGGTTCCCAGCTCCACGGCGCGTTTCAGGCCCCTCTGAACCGCATCGTCGAGAGTGCCGATCACGCTGGGATGATACGTGTCCTTGCGGCCCACGAGGAACCACCTCGTGGGCGTGAAGGTTTGCTCCTTGTAGGTGCCCGGGGCGATTCCCAGGGAACCGCCGCGCCGCCGCCGGACAGCCCGCAGGGCCTGCGCCGGCGGGACAAGACGAAGGCGAAGGGTCATGACCGCTTCTCCAACCTGAGGGTCTTTCTCCACTTGGAGAGCCGTTCGGACAGATTCGCCGAGGCGATGTGCAGCCGCCTCGCCTCGTCGGCGCTGCGGGCGAGCTCCGCCGGCGGTCTCGCGCGTTCCGTCTGAATATTGGCCCACGCCATGTCGATCGCCTTTTCGGCGCCGTGGAGAAGCCCGGAGGCCTGCCGGAGCTTCTTCCCGGCCAGCGTCAGGTTCGCCTGGACTTGGCGGAGGACGACCGCGGAGAGGCGGATTCTCATGGCTTCCCTTTCGCCTTCAGCTTGAAGTTGGAGATCAGGAGCGCGTGGCGCTTGACGCTGCCGGCGCACTGCATCGTCTGGTTCCAAGGAACGCGTTCGATCCGGAAGCCCTTGCACGCTGGAGCTGCGCGCAGTTGAGCCGGCGGTAGAAGCCCATGAGGGGGCGATCCGCATCGGAGAGCACGTCGCCCTTGGGCGACGGCGGCTTGCCCCAGAAGATGCTCGCCCCGCCGGCGAACGGCTCCACGTAGCGGTCGTGCGCGGGCATCCGGCGGTAGATCAGCCCGCGGCTCTTCGACTTGCCGCCCGGATGGCAGACGAGCGGCAGGAGCGGCCGGAACCCCTTGGGGGCTTCCGGCGCCCTGGCCACCGTCCGGATCCGAAGCATTCGAAGCATGCAAGACCTTCTTAGAGGTTGAACCCCTTGTGCGGGCCGAGCCGGTCCTGCCGGATGTAGCGGTCGACGTCGGTGAGCTGCGAGGCGAAGTTGGACAGCTTCCGATGCAGGTTCACGGTCTCGCCGGTCGCGTCCGTCAGGGTGGCCGCGGCGTTCGAATCCCCCCAGTCGTGGGCCTCCTCGGAAGCCTGGTCGAGATCCTCCATCGCCGTCTCGAGCAGGTCACCGGCCTTCTGGAGGGCCTTCACCCCTTGCTCGAGTTTGTCCAGCATCCGATGCTTGGCGGGATCCCGGGAGGAGACGGGAAGCACCCGAGCCGGCAGGGCGCCGACGATCCTCAGCTTCAAGCGTAGCATCCTAGCTTCCCTCCATCTTCGCGCAGCGGTTGTTGAAACAGAAGCGGCCCGAATCGTAGTCGATCCTGGCCTTGCAGGGCATCATGAGGTCGCGGCCGAGGAGGAAGTGGGCCTGCAGGTCGGGGATGACCAGCAGCGTTGTCTTCCGGCAGCAGCCGCCGGCGCTCTTGGTGAGGTCCTCGGCCGTCGTGCCGTTGCCCACGCAACGGCCGCGCAGCGCCTGGGGGACCGGTCCCATCCCCACGCACACCTTCACGTCCTCGATCATGGTGATGCGCTGGAGGCCGGAGGCGGTCAGCACCGGCCGCTCCACCTTCTTGAGCGGACCGATTTCGTGCTCGATGTCCTTGACCGCGCTTTCGGGGATCCCCGACCGGTCCGCCCCCGTGTCGATGATGGTGCTCGGGAGGTGCCAGACGGCACCCTTCCGACCGGTTTCGAGGCCCACAAGGACGGGAACCGCCGCGCCTTCTCCCGGGGCGACGAAGGGCGCCCGGCCGCCGTCCATCGACCAGCTGCCCTTGGACGGCGGCGACTTGAGCGCCCGGGCGCGCAGCGCCGTTGCCGGCACCGACACCGTTCGAACTCCCCCCGAGGGGGGAAGACGGAGGCGGGGACGCGGGACCATCTAGCCCTCCTCTTCCTCTCCGCGGTGACTGCTCAAGAACCGCTGCAGGCTGGCCACCGATCCCGGTTGACGTTCGTCGTCGGCGAACCTATCGAGGGTCGGAATCAGGTAGGCGTCGAGCTGGCCGGCCACCACGCGGCTCACTTCGCCGCCTGCGCGTCTTGCGATCGCGGCCACCTGGCGCGCGTCACGAACGACGTCGTTGAGGGCCTCCCCGATATCGTCAAGGCCGTACTTGATGTCCTTGAGCTCCTCGGGATAAGCCCCGAGGCCGGAGCTTCGACGGCGCGAAAGAAGGGCCGCGGAACCCGGCGCCGGCGGCGCCGAAAGTCGGAGACGAGGCCTCGTGATCATGGTCTACCCCCGATCCGTCCGGATGACGATGCTTTCGACGTCGCCCACACGGATGACGTCGCTGAACGACGAGCCGCGGCGGAAGGGCCGCACCTCGGCGCGAAGGGACACGGCCCCCGGCTGGCGGATGAGGATCGCCCCATCCTCGAGCACCGAGACGTCGAGGGGGAAGGCCGAACGGGGCGGATCCTGGGGGCGCTGGAACCCGAGCCGCAGCCTCACTCCGGGATGGACGATCGCCGTGGGCGGCCGGTCGCCCTTGGCGCGGTGAAAGGTCACCCCGCCGGGCGCCCCCTGAAGGGAAAACGTCCGGCCGCGGAGCGCCGTGACGGGCGTTGCAGACGTGGACAACCGAAGGCGCATGAGTTCCTCGCTTTTCTAAACCCGGAACGTCTTGAAAAGGGCGCCGGCCGTCTTCAGAGCCACCTCGAGCACGCCCCAGAGGGCGTCCTTCACCCTTGAGGCGCCGACCGACCGGAGGTTGGCCAGCTGGGCGTTCACCTGTCGCTGCTCGGCCGCGACGTCCTCGCCGGCCATTTGGCGGACCGCGAGGAGGCCGGCATCCCGGGCGCAATCGGCCACGAGCTGCTTCTCCTCCGGGGAGAAGCCATCCCACGCGTCCTTCAGGAGGTCCTTCATGTTGGAAAGGACCTGCTGCCCCAGCTTGTTCAGGAGCTCTTCACTCGTCATGGACTCTATCCTCCCTTGATGGCGGAAAAGACGGCGGCGGCGACCAGCGACGTTCCCAGCGCCTCGAGGATGAGGCTGTCGAGGATCGCGCCCACGATCGTGATGCCGGCGCCGGCGACGACGCCCACGGCCTCCGCGGTCCCGCCGGTCGCGTGGTTGCGGAGGGGGACGTGGCCGGGCCGCCGCGCCCGGTAGGCGCTGGCCGGCATCCGAAGGCGCAGGCGCATCATTTCTTGGCCGCCTCGATCCGCAGCTTCCAGGCCTTGAGGGTCCGGAAGCGGCGATCCTTCTGCTCGGGCGTCAGCTTGGGATCCTCCTCCACGTACTTCTGGTACTCCATCCCCACCGCCTCGAGGGTCGCCTCGTCCGCCTGGACGTACTCGCGCGCCGGGGACAGGGTGCAGCCGGCGATCGCGAGGACCGCCGCCAGGACTGCAAGGCACCGCACGAACCGCTTCATGAAACCTCCTCTATCCGAGTCCGAATTGGGAAACCAGCTGGTACTGCAGGGGATCGAATCCGTTCCGGATCGCCCACTCCCGGTGGCGGGGGTCGTTGTCGATGAGCATGTCGGCCTTGAGCACGCGGATGTCCTTGACGGGCTCGGCAACCCCGCGCGCGTGGGTGATGTGGTGGAGTTCGTCGTCGCGCGTGTACACCTCGTCGAAAAGGTCCTCGAGCACGGGAAACGCCTGGACCACCTCGTTCCACCACGTGCGGTTGCCGAAAGTCCAGAGCAGGACCGTGTGGCCGGCCGCCTTCAGCTGCCGCACCAGGTCGACCGCTTCCACCCGCAGGCGGAGCTCCTCGGTGCCCTTCTCCGTCTTGAAGAAGCCGACCAGGGTGCCGTCGAGATCGACGGCCACGCGGAGCTTCCGGGCGGGAGGCAGGAGAGCGGTCGTCACGGCTTTACCTCCGGGTCGGGCCCCGGCGGCGGTTGGTCCTGCTCCCGCTCCCGGATGAGGCGATCCACGGTGGTGATGCGGAGGAGGAGCTCCGCCTTCAGCTTGCGGAGTTCGTCAGCCGGCATCGACGTCAGGTCATCCTCGTCTTTGAGCCGCCGGAGGGCGTTCACGACGCCGTCGTGGATCCCCTTGGCGCCCACCGCCACCACGAGCAGGCAGAGGGCGTGAAGAGACCAGGACTCCACCGTGTGAGGGCCGTAGATCGCCGGCATGGCGAGCTTGGCGGCAATGCCCGTGACGTAGGTGAGGACGAGACCAAGAAACGGCTCCTTCCCCCGGGTCCAGGCGGGGAAGGCCGTCTTCAGGGCGCCCACGAGGGCCACCACGAGGGCCGCCAGGCCCGCATAGCTCGCGATGGCGGTCTTTACCGCCTCTAGGAGAGGATCGGCCACCAGGAGGGCTGCCAGCGCGGAATTCATGCCTTCGTGCCTCCGTCTACCAAAGTATAAACCGCCCGCCCCCTTGCGCCTAGAACGCCTTCACCGAGCCAGAACCGCCCGGGCGGGAGCGGGCGGGGACTGCTGCAGGTCACCCGCAGTGGTCTTTGAGTTCCTGAAGGGCATTGTCGACGTTTTCGATGATGTCTGCCAGAGCATCTACGCCCCTGCGTGGAAAGCCTCTCGCCGGCGCCGCAATCGTCCGGGCGCGATAGATGCGAAGACGCATCATGTACCACCTCCTCTGTGACGGATGCCCGACTCGATCCGGTGAAGAGCCGCGAACATCGACTTGTCCCGTTCAGCGCGGACCTTCTCGGTGGTGTCGATCACCCCCGTCAGCTTTTCCATCGCCACTGCGTTCAGTTTCACCTGATCCACCACCGCGTCGGTCAGCCGGCGGTTGTCGATGACGAGGCCGTTCACGAGCTTCTTGACCAGCCACGTGACGAGGCCTCCGCCGGCGAGTCCCGCCGTTCCTCCTCCGACCACCACCAGAACGATCATCTTCCAGAAGTCGAGCGCCTCCCCGGATGTGGGTCCGTCCACCGCCGCCATCACGATGCCGTTCATGGAGAGTCTCCGCGACCTTATCCCTTTTTCGGCCTCAAGATCGCCTGTCGGACCATGCCCACCCGGCACCGGCCGTTCTTGAACTTCCCGCGGGGGCAGCACACCACGATCTTGGTGTGGCCCTTGCGTCCGACGTCGACGACGCGGAAGCTCCGCGGATCGCAGGTGCGGGGATTCCGCACCCGGGTCCGGATGAAGTTCTTCGTCACTTCCCGGGGCATCTACTTCTTCCTCCGCTTGATCTCGAACCGCTTCAGGACCGCGCAGGCGTTGGGCCCCTTGAGCGCCTGGAGGTCCCTCCCCTTGATCCGGGAACTCCGGATGTTCCACGGACTGACCCGGCACCGCTTGATGGCCAGCCGCACGATCGACGTCTTCGTCTCCGCCTTGGGCATGGTCGTAACCTCCTCGTTGTCCCCTCTAGCCGCTCCAGGGCCAGGCGTCAGGTGCCGACGATGTTCGACGCCTCCCCGGCGCCCCCTCCCTCGGGGGCGACGTAGTCCGAAGGCATCGGAATGCTCGCCGGCGTCTCGGCGCCGTCCACGATCGACGAGGAGTGCCCCGCACCGGCCGCGGGAGGCATTCCGCCGGACCACTCGCCGTCGATGACCACAAGCGGTTCACGCTCCTCCTCGACCGAAGGCTGGAAGGGCTCGATCGACACCTCCGGCGCCGAGCGACCGCGCTCGAGCTCCACGTGGGCGTCGAAGCTCGCCTCGTGGAGGTTCGCCCCGTCGAGGTTCTCCTCCACCACGATGAGCAGCCCCTTGTAGGGCTTGGGCTTCTTCACGAGCTTCGTGTCGACCACCTTCTGGGCTTCGTGGGCCTTGCGCGACAGGACGATGCGGCCAATCTTGGCGTCCCCCTTGAAGACCAGGTCGAGGGAGGTGTTGGCAAGGCACGCCTTGGACAGGTTCGCCTTCCGAAGGTTGGCCTCGAGGAAGAGCGCGCCGCACAGGCAGGCCTCCGACAGGTTGGCCTGCTCGAGGTCGGCATCCTTGAACTTGGAATCGCCCAGCCGCGCGCCGTGCAGGTTCGCCCCCTTCAGGACGGTCCCGCTGAAGTTCGTGCCATCGGCGACGAACCCCGGACTGCAGACGGCGCCCCCCAGGTCGAGGCCTGAAAGATCCTCCCCCGACACGTCCTTGCCGGCCAGAAGGACCGGCATCCGCACTTCCCGATCGTTCACGCGAAGAGGAGGGGCCGTGGCCGCCCGGGCGATGAGTTCCTCCACGTCCTCGCGCGTCAGGTGCGTCTTGGAGGCGCGCACCCACTGAGCGTGGTCGGCCTCCGCCTTCACCGCGGCCGCCCCCTTGCGTTCAACCGCCTTGGGATTGGGCTCCTGCAGGTCTCGGACATCGATGTGGGTCATGAAGAAAACTCCTTCTTGGTTACCGGACGTTCACTTCCGAATAGGCCTGATTGGCCACCGTTGCGCCCACGGCCTCGAGAGCCTGGCCGACCGTCTGTCCCAGTACGAGGGCCGCGAGGTTGGCCGCCGTGACCGCCTGCGTTGGGGTGCCGGCGGCATCGACGACAAGGAAGGCGCCATCCGCCACGCCCGCCGCGCAGTTGACGAACACGCGCCCCTTGGTGACCACAATGGTGGCTCCGCCGGCGCCGCCGAGGGCGTTGAGATTCACCCCGGCGAGCATGCCGATTGCCGTCTGGTCTCCTGCGATCTGGGTGGCGCGGATCTCCACCAGCTGCCCCCTGACCAGCGCGGCGGCACTGGGGAGCTCGAAGTAGGTCTCCACGATGTCGGGAAGGAGAGAGAGGTAGGACGAGAGGAAGGTGCAGTGGAAGAATTGAAGAGTGGCCGGCCGCGCGCCGCCGCCCACGAGGGGGCCGCTGAAAATCGTATCGAAACCCTGGACGGTCGCGAAGCTCGTGCCGTTGTAGGTGAAGGTCCCCACGAAAGAGCAGTTGCGGACGATGAGCGCCGCCGCCGCCCACGTGAGGGTGCCGGCCCCTGTCTGGTCGGTGAAGGAGCTTTCGAAGACGCAATTCTCGTATACGAGGGAGGAGGGCCCCGCGGCCACGCCGCCGACCGCCGTGGCATTCAGGGCGATGTGGGCGCCCGCGAAAGAGCAGTTGCGGAAGGTTACCGTCCCAGTGACCCGTGCCGTCGAGGTGGCCGTGGTCGCATTGACCCATGCGGCGGTGGCGGTGGAGATCGCGCCGTCGATCGTGATGGCCGCCCCGGTGTTGGCCACCGTGGCGCCGGCGCCGGTGGATCCGGCGAGTTCGAAGGTGGTACGCCGGCCGCCCACGTAGTCCTGCAGGGAGCTGGTGATGTTGAGCGTCCCGCCGGCGCCCGACATGCGGTACTGGACCGTTCCGCCGACCGCCGAGAAGAACATCTGCACATTGCCGCTCAGGGTGATCGTGCTTCCCGTCAGGGATGCGGAGATGATGCAGTTTCCCACGCCTGTGCCGGTGCAGGAGCCGGAGTGGGTGAAAGTGCCGGCCGAAACGGCAACGAGGCCCGAATCAAGCGCGAACGGACGGGCGTTAGGGCAGAACTCAGCGACCCAGCCGCCGGAGATGGTGGCGGCGCCTCCGCCCGTCTGGCTGGCCGCCACGTGAAATCCGCGCGCCGCGAGCGCCCCGTAAATTCCGACGATCATGGAGTTCGTCACGACGCCGGCTGCGCCCGTATCGACGGCAAGGCAGACCATCGCCACGTTTCCGCGCGCCGACCGGACGTTCGGGAAGACGTTGGAGCCCGATGAACGGAGCGTCACCGCGCCCGAGCAGGCGACGGTCCCTTCGGTGGTGACGAGGGAGACGAAACAGGCGGAATCGGACTCGAGGAGGCACTGGCCGTTCGTCATGTTGAGGTCCAGGTTCGCCGTGCCCGTGAAGTCCTGAACCGCCAGGATGGACAGGGTGAAGGGGAATCCGGCTGTCGCCAGGGTCTCGGCCGCCAGGGTGAACGGCTGGCTCTGGAGAATTCCCGCCCGCAGGTTGATGCTGCCGCTGGTGAAGGCGGGCGTAAGAATGGCGGCACCCACCGCGCGACCCAGCGCGAACCGCCGGTTCTGCATGTTGATGCCGTAGAAGTCCTCGCTGGCCTCGATCGCGCCCTGCACGGAGATGAAGGCGCCGGCTCCCGTGATGGAGTTCTCGCTGTAGAGGACGGCTCCCGAGAAGGCTCCCGATAGCTCCACGTCGACGGCGGAGACGACGATGGCTGCGCCCGCCACGCTCTCGACGAGGGCGTAAGGAACGCCCTGCACGCCATCGTTGAGGCCGCGGTTCTGGCAGCCGGAGATTTCCCAGCCGATGAAGCCGCGGCGCCCGGCCACGCGGCCGTGGAAGGTGCAGTTTTTGGCCACCATGCGGCCCAGGTTGGATCCGCTTGTGAGAAGGACGGTGTAGAGGGTCGCGCCGCGCCGCCACACCTCGCAGTTTTCAAGCTCGAGCCGCCCGTAATTGGTCTTCTGCACGCCCGCCCGCACCCCCAAGGCTCGCACCGCCAGGAGCGTGCCCCCCGTCTGGTCAATCCGCCCCTCGAGGTTGTGGCCGGCGCCGTTCAGCTCAAGGTTCTTGGTGACGACGAGATCCTCCGTCGCATCCTTGAAGACCGTGACTTTCGCGGGAAGGATGAGGTCGCAGGTGCTTTCGGCGGAGAAGTCCCAGGGATCCGACAGGGTGAACGTCCGCGTGGCGGCGACGTAGGCGGTGACGCGGGAGGCCCGGGCGACGAGGCCATTCGAGGGCGTCAGGTCGGAGTTGACGAGGTAGTAGCCCACGTAGAAGTCGTCGACCACGGAAAGTCCGACGCCGGCGGCGCCGACGAAGACGCCGGCACCGGTCCCGGCCTGCGGGACGAGCCCCGCGATCACCGCGTCCTGCTCGGCGTCGATCGCCGCCTGAACCGTCTGGTATTCCGCGCCGGAGCCGCCGGCCGCGCCGATCGCCTGGACTGGACTATGCAGCATGGACTCCTCCTAGATGGGCGTTTTCTGTAGAACCGGATTCTTCACGTGTGCAAGGGCTTTACGAGCCCGTCAGGGGCGTGTAGTCGATCTGGAGCTCCGCCCTGCCGATGTCCGCCGCCGCCACCTGGGTGATGGAAAAGGTCAAGGCCTGCCCGGGCGTCATCCGCGCGTTGGCCGCCGTGAGGGGCGGCGTGAGCACCGTGCCGGCCGGCTGGTTGGCCGCGAGGGCGCCGGTCGTGATGATCTGCCCCGCGGGCGTCTGGGCGGTGACCGTCAGGGTGTTGCCGGCGGCCACCCCCGCGGTGGCCTCCCGGAAGATGACGCGGGCCGACTGGATGCGGGCCCCGCCGTCCGGGGCGACCCAGCCGACTTCGTTGGCCACGCTGACGCCGGCGCCGAGGTCGGGCAGGTCGATGATCTCGCTGCGAATCAGTGCGTTGGCGAGCATGAGCGTTTCTCCTTTGTTCTTTCGTTAGTCCACGAGCGGACGCCACGGGATGATGACGACGGCGCGGCCGGCGTTGGCCGCACCCGTCTGGTTGAGCCGGAGTTGGATCGAATCACCCGCGGCGACTCGCGCGACGGCCAGGTTGTAGTTCTGCGCGACGAATATGGTGTTGGCCGGCTGCGCCGCTTGGACGATCGCCTCGGAGATGTCCGCGGCATCGGAGATGCGCCGGATGGACACCTCGACCGCATCGCCGCCGGGCACCACGACATTGTCCTGGAAGAGGACCGTGATGGGTCCGGTGATGAAAAGCGGCACGGGAGGCACCCACGCCGTTTCGATGCTGTCGACGCCGGCGCCGAGGTTCTGCAGGTTCAGCCGGAGCTCCCGCTGCAGGACGTTGGGCAACAGGCCAATTCCCTTGAACATGACGTTCCTCCTAGAGCGCGAGAATGAGGGCGGCCACGGCCGGAAGGCCCACGCCGCCGCCGGCCGTCACCACCTTCTCCGTCTTCCGCTGGGCGCCGAGCTCGGTGCTGCACCGGTCGAAGATGGTCAGCGCCTCCTCTTCGTTCAGCGTCACCTCGGTGCCGAGGCCGTTGGCCTCGTTTTCCTGGATCGTCTGGAGGAGCTCCCAGAACTTGCCCATGCCCCCCATCAGCTGGGCGATCCTCGAGGCACATTCCCCCCACTTCGCCCTCGCCCGCTTGGCCGCGTGGCGGTCGGAAAGCGGGCGTCCCGGCTTCTCGTCCCGCTTCAGCTGGCGGTCGATGAACCGGGAATGGCTCGAGGCCGCCGCGATCAGCGCCTTGGCGGCGCCCTTCTCGATCTTCTTGGCCGCCCCTTCGCCCGGGCCCGACTTCGCCAGAATGTCCTCGATCATGCCCGGCGCCTTCGCGGAGGCGGCGCTCGAGGACGGAGGCGCCCCGAGGGAGGTGCCGCCTTTCGTGATCTGGTCCTGCAGCACGAAGGCGTAGTAGGCGAAGTCGTCGGCGCCCTCGTAGTCGCCGGTCGCCCGCCGCACGTCCGCCTCCTGGCGGGCCCGCGCGATCTCGTCCTGCACCTCGCCGGGATGATGGACCCGCGCGAAGTCGTAGGCCGCGCCGCGGATCCTCGAGCGGTCCTTCGGGTTGGCCGAGCCGAGGCCTCTCATTTCTCCACTGGACACGATTACCTCCTCTTTGTAGCCCTCGGGATCAAGAGAGCGCACCTTGATAGAACGGATCCGGCGGACGTCGCAGGGCTTCTTCTCGTCCCGAAGACGGATCGCCTCCGCCACCACCCTCATGTCCCGTTCGATGGCCGTGGCGGTCAGCGGATTCTTGGTGACATCCGTTTTCCGGAGCCGCTGCCACAGGCGGCCGAAAAGGGAGTCGAGGTCGATCCCGCCGCAGTACTTCTTGTCGGCCGGCGAAGCGGTTTCCTCCGCCGCTTCCTCGCCTTGAGAGGTTGTGCGGCCCTTCTTGGCCTCGTCCTGGATCGCCGTAAAACGGATCATGGCCTTCCCCTTCGGATGCTAGACCAGCTGCCGGTAGAGCACATGGCCGCCGCTGATGGCCATCGCGCCGCCGCCCGCCCAGGCGAGCCCGGGCACCTTGAAGACGATGCCCGACAAAAGGCTCAGCAGCCCGAGTCCGCCCAGCACCGCCTCCTCCGGATCCACGATGGGCTTGGGGGCGGCCTGAAGCGACTGGAAGACCACCACCTCGCCGACCATCGGCGTGATCTGCGTCTTCGTCTCGATGACCGCGGCGCCCTCGGGGAGCATCGCCACGACGCCCACCGGCGAGTAGGGCACGAGCGGCGGCGTGAGCACGACGTTGCCGTCCTTGTCGGTGACCGCGGTGACGTTTCCAACCGGCGTGTCGATGCGCACGGTGACGCCCGGCATCGGCTTGCCCGTGTTGTCGACCACGCGGGCCCGCACGTAGCTCGCCTGCCCGAGCGCCGGCGAGTAGCCGAGCTCGGAGGACGGCACGCCCTGTCCCTCCCACGGAGAGCTCTGACAGGCGTGACATCCCATGCCGCCGCCGGGGGCGGAGGGAACGCTGTTGCCGAGGCTCCGGGAGGCCTGTTCGATCGCGACCAGACGCATAGATGGCTCCTTCTTGCTCACAGTCCAGGAATGGGGCGCGAGACCCCGAAGTGGCGGAAAAACGTGGAGAAGCCCGCCGAAACGACCATGCTGGTGCCGATGCCCGTCAGGATGGAGTTCTCGAGGAGGCTCCCCAGCACCGAGACGAAGATGCCCCCGCCGGCCGTCAGGCCTTCGCCCAGCGTCAGAAACGGCTCAGGCTTGGTCATCGTGGAATGCACCTCAAGGACGGGAGAAAGCGCGTCCCCCGTCTCCATGAATGCCGTCCACGTCCCCTCCGGCAGGTCGACGTCGACCCGAACCTTGCGCCCTTGGGGGATCCCCTCGAGCGTGATGATCGCGTATCCGGACCCATCGGTGGACGCGAACACCGGGGCGTCGTCCGTCGAGTACGGATTCGTGTCGATCCGGATGGCGACGTCGGGAAAGGGCGAGCCGGTGCGATCGTAGACCTGCACCCGGACATAGCTGGCGTTGTTCGTCACCGCCCCCAGGCCGCGCAAGGCCGTCGTCGTCCCTCCTCCGTGAGACACCGCGGGATCGTGGAAGCCGAAGAACTCGAGGACGTCGATACCGTCCTGCTCGAGCTCCGCCGTCCGCCGCTGGATCTCCGCCTGAAGCTCCGCCTGCCGCTGCGGATCGTCTCCCGAGGCATGGAACTCCGCGATGAGCTCGAGGAGCTCGAGGAGCCGGGGGTCGGGCTCCCGGAACGCCTCCAGGCCCGACACCTGCTCGCTCCACCACGCCCACCGGCCGCGGAGCTCCTCGACCGCGCATCCGAGCGCGCGATCGCGGGCCCGGAGCAGCCGGAGAATCTCCCGCTGGAGCCGTTGTTGCTCGGCGAGCTTCTGTTCCTTCGTCAGGTTGGGCGACCGCAGGGAGGCGAGCTTTGCCTCGAGGTAACCGGCCCAGCGGCAGAGGAAGGCCCAGCGGGAGCTCCTTGCGTCGATCGCCGCGCGAATTGCGCGGATCTGCCGTTCGAGCTTATCCTCGTCCCTGGCCGCGAAGGAACGAATGGGCACGTCCGTGCCGCCCGGCAGCCGTCCGAGCGCGTTCTCGATCGCGAGGAGTCTCATGAGACCTTCTTTCCGCTCCCGCCCATCAGGGCGGGGAGCACGAAGAAGGGAAGCCCCAGCGAGGCGGCGCCGCCCAGAAGGCCGATGGCGGCATGGGCCGCCTTTTTCGCCTTCCAGGCACCGGCCGACTGGAGGTAGGACGGGATCGCCACGCCGTTGGCCGCCGCGTGGGCACGCCAGGGGTCCAGAGCGTCTTTGTCGGCATCGCCCGTCAGGTCGGAGAGTCCGGCCTGCTGGGCGGCGCCTTCGAAGACGACGTCAAGCATCAGCGTCTTCTGGATCCAGAGGAGGAAGGGCACCATCTTCGCCGGCAGATTCTGGAGGTCCATCACCTGGTCGTAGTAGTGCGACAGCTTCTTGGCGCCGATCCCCTTGATGCTGTTGACGAGGAGCGTCACCGCCTGTCCGAGCACGCCCTGCACGATCGATCCGAGGTTGAGCAGCTGGCCGATCGAGAAGGCCCCCTGCGTGGCAAGCTCCGCGCCAGGAGTCCCGAGGCCGAACTGCTGGATGGCGATTTCCGCCACCTTGGGAGCGCCCTTCAGGAAGATCTCGCGGACAATGGAGTTCATATCGGGCGGCAGAAGCGTCGAGAGCGCCTTGGTGAGGGAGTCCGTCAGGTAGCTCTGCGCATTGGGCTCGCCGCCGAGGACAAGAGTGGTGTATGCCACGCTTTCGGCGATCGGCTCCGTGGAGGGAGGAACCTGGTAGGCCAGCTGGACGATCTCCGCCACGTTGGTAATCATCGTGCCGAAGATGGCCGGCCCCATGAGGGGCGAGAGGCAGATTCCCGCCACGGCGCCGATCATCCCCCAGGCCTTGCGCGACCGCTGCACGTCCTTGGCCTTCTCCGCCATCTTCTTGATGACGCAGGTGACGATGCCGGGCCCCAGGTCGCCGGCGCCGCCGAACAGGTCGGAGATGACCGCCATGAGCCAGCGGAAGGCGAGGTCCTGCCGGATCTGCTTTTCGCTCCGCGGCCAGTAGTCGGAGAAGGACGGGGCGAAGAGACGGAAGGATTCCGGCGTGAAGAGCTCCTGTCCGTCAAGGCTCCGCCAAATCGGAAGGCCCATCGCGCAGCGCTGGAAGACGTTCGACCCGCCGACGTCCGGCCACGGCACCTCGTCGACGATGCCCAGCATGACGCTGCGGCCCTCGAGGAGGACCGGCCACTCGATCGGAGGAATGGCGAAGTCCATGAGCCCCCACGAGGTGTCGCCGATCCAGCGGGCCTTGAGGCGCGGATCCTTGGGCCCGTTGTCGAGGTTCTCCATGTAGGCGTGCGCCGCATCAAGGGAGAAGGTGGTTGTCTGTCCGCTGCTCCCCCACTGGGCGTTCAGGATGGCCAGCTGCTCCGCCGTCTTGATCTGCCGTTCGGCAATCTCGCAGACGACGGGATCGGTCCCTTCCGGGCAGATACCCACCACGGGTTCGGGCGTCTCCCCGAAGGGGACGTCGACGAACCGCTGGAAGAGAAAGTCGAGCGGCCCGTGAACGTCGAAGCGCCAGAAGGACGGCGCGGTCGGAAGCCCGGCCGTCGCCGGCGGCATGAAGACGAACTTCCCCGCCGCGTCCGTCTCGCCGTTGCCGGCGGCGACGATCGCGATGGGGTTGGCGGCCTGCCCGACGATCCCGGTGACCTGGATCTGCGCGCCCTGGATTGGAGCGCGCGTGTCCAGCCGGATGACCGTCAGGACGATCGCCGAGGAGGGCACTAGTGCTCCCCTCCCCCCGTCAACCGGTTGAGTGCCTGAGCACGCCCCTCGCAGCCGCCGCAGGGCTTGATCCCGAGGGCCTTGGACAGGCCCTTCAGGAGGTCACCCACGCCGCGGCGCTTGCGCGCCGGAACTGGAACGCGGGACGGACGTGGAGCGGAGCCCCCGCCGCCGCCGAGGCCGAAGCGAAGTCGAAGCATGATCACCTCGATTCCCTGCCGGATGCCATCGCCTGGCCGCGCGGGGTGCAGGAAATCCCCGCGCGGCCTTGGGCCGAAACCCGGAAGTGGCGATGGTTAGCGGCGGTGGCGCCGCGCGTGCTTCGCGCAGGAGCCGGCGCGGTGCCGCGTCCCCTTGCGCCACACGCCGCCCACGCGCTGGCAGGCGTGCTTCGTGTGCGCGCCGCGGAAGCTCAGGATGACCGTGGGGCGCACCACCGGAACCGTCGTCGTCGTGGACATAGACCCTCCTAGAAACAGGTGTTTACCCTTGGACCTGGAACTCGTCGACCATCCGGATGCAGCGTTCCTGAACGGCGTCGTCCATCGCGTCCCTGGCGCGGAGCTCCTTCAGGGTCTCCCGCAAGGTGATGGCGGCCACCGCCCGATCGGCCGGTGCGAGGCGCAGCGTCCGGAGACGCCGGACCGTCCCCTCGAGGACGTTCACCACCTCCTCTTGGCCGCCGACCAGGTTCGCCAGGAAGCTTTTCAGGCTCATGGCGCTTTCTCGATGCACACGTGTGCGTTGCTGCCGCTGCCGTTCGGAGGTCCGTCGAGCAGCGGGTCGGGAAGCAGGGCGGGATTGGGAACCTCAACGCGCCCCCTGACTTCCTCCCGAAGAAGGCGCATCTCCTCCTTGAACTCGCTTTTCAAAGACGCGATCACGCCCTCCCCGCGCGAGGCGTCGTCGAACCGTTGAAGGATCCGATCGAACCGCTCGAGCCGGGAATCGATGGCGATATCCACCTTCTCGAGGATGTCCACCGAGTCGTGGGCCATCGCCATGCCGGCGTCCTGTTTGGCCTCGACCCGCAGGAAGTAGGGGAGCATGAACCAGCAACACCAGGCAACCGCCTGGTACTGGAAGCTATTCGTGTACAGCTTGTTGGCGGCGTCGAAAGACCGCGTAAGCGCCAGCAGGGCGGCGTAAATGACGGCGTTCACGAACAGCACCTGCACGGTAAACCGTTTCTGGGTCCCGCGGATCTCTACGAGCCTCTGAGAAAGCTGCTTCATCGCCTCCCCGCCGCGCAGCCGTGATTCGCTCATGCTCTTCCCCTTCGTGGATAACCGACCAGAGGCGTAGCCACTGCCTTTCGCCGACGCATCGCCAGCCACGTGGCGTATTCGGGGTAAGAACGAACAGGGGGCCTATTGCGGGTCATCCCAGCCCCCATGCGATCTGCAACAGTCCGGTGCTCGAAAGGAACGACGTCAGGTCGTCCCCTTCGCGGTAGAACACGAACTTCACGCCCACGATCGACGGGATGAACACCGTCGAGGCCGGGGCCGCCACGCACACCACCTTCTCCTCGCCGGGCTTCAGGGTGATCTTCTGGCGGCCGAAGTTGGAGGGGAACCAGTCGGAGCATCCCTGCGTGGCGCCGGGCTCGTTGGGGGTCTCCCAGAGGAGATCCGCCCCCCGCCACACCTGGGTTCCCACGAAGAAGGAGAGCGTCTGCTGGGACTTGTTCCGCAGTACCGTCTCGAAGGCCTGCGGGAACCCCACCTGACGATAGTACCCGCCGGTGTTGGGCTGGGAAGGGTCGATCTGGATGTCGATCATGTCCCGGAGGTCATGCGCGGGAAGCTGCGGAACCTGCTCCACCGCCGGCACCCGCGGACTGGGCGTCACCACCGGAGGCGTCTCCTCGCCGGCCGAGCCGAAGAGGTAGACGAGGGAGCCCACCGAGCCGATCACTCCCAGGGCGATCAACGCCGGCCGCCATGCTCCTTCGGTGTAGCCTGAGACGACGAACGAGATGGCCCCGGCGCCTCCCAGGATGGCGGCCAGCGGGATCCTCGATGGATTCAGCCCGAAGGCGTCCTTGAAGATGAGGCCTCCACCCACGACGGCGCCGGCCACGAGGAAGGCCGGCAGGAGAAACTCCCCGGCGGCCACGAGAAGCGGCGCAAAGCCGAGGCCTCCGCCCCCGTCCTCGAGGGTGAGCCACGACGGGGGGTTTTCGAGGCGGAGCGGAAGCGCGGCGAGCAGGGGGTCCCCTGTGCCGGGCCGCTCCATCTCGAACATCTCCTGCATCGTTGGCCCCTTTTTTCGGTTTTCGGAAGGGCGCGCGTCCCCGGCCTCGAGGACGCGCGCCCAAGGATTCCGCGACGATCGACTACCCGATCGCGCCCTGCAGGTTCACCGCGGCGAACGCCGCGCCGCCGGCCTGCTGGATCGTGACGTAGTAGTTCGTGCCCGTCGCCCCCGCGCCGCCGGGGAGCTCGAGGGGCTGCGACCCGATGTCCTCGACGCCCGCGGCGCCGAGCGGGACGAAGAACGCCCCGACGATCGGATCGGTGGCCACGAGGGTGGGGATCACGCCGCCGGCCGGGGGGACCTGGCTCTGGCGGATGCGGAACCGGCCCACGCCCGCGGCCTGCTCGCTGTCGAGGACCGCGATGCGGATCCGGCACACCTGCCCCTGGGGGACGGTCCAGAAGTGCCCGTCCTGGCCGCCGCCGGTCGTGTTCATGATCGCCTCGGCGACGGATCCCGCGGTGAGCTCCGCGAAATGCTGGAAGGGAGCCGACATGGAAGCCTCCTATGTACGTGCCGCCCCGTTTCACCTTGACGGCGCCGGCCCACACCGGACCGGCCGCCGTTCCCGCGCTTCGGGGCTCCCTGGTGCGCGGGGAATTTTCCTGCTTCGGGGCGGAGGCGGCCACCTAAGAGAGAGGGAACCGCCCCCGCCCGAAGCTTGAATGCGCTACGGAATCAGCACCGTCTGGACGAGACCCGCCGCCCCGGCCGAGCCCGCCGCCGCGGCGAAGCCCGTGCCGCCGCCGTTGCCGCCGGCCGCGCCGCCGCCGCCGCCGTTGGCCGTCACGGTGCCGAGGTTGGTGATCTGCCGGCCGATGAGCAGCACGATGCCGCCCGCGCCGCCGCCGCCGCCGCCGCCGCCGCCGCCGTTGACTCCGCCGGCCGCCCCGGCCGCGCCGTCCGCGCCGTTGCAGCGGAGGAGTCCGGCCGCGCCGACGATGATGTTCCGCGCGATGACGACGATGACGCCGCCACCCGCGCCGCCGGCGCCGCCCGCGCCGCCCGTGCCGCCGGCCTGGGAACCGCCCGAGGCGCCGCCGCCGCCGCCCGTGCCGGGCCAGGTGAGCGCCTGCGCCACCAGCCGGTCGTAGTTGCCCACGAAGGGCAACACCGTGGCGATCGCCGTCGCCGCCGCCGGAGCCGCCGGAGCCGGGCCGCCCGCCGCGCCGGCCACGCCGCCCGCGGGAATGTCCGCATCCGTCGCGCCCTGCGAGGAATGGCACCGCGCGCCCGTGCCGCCGACGCCGCCCGCGCGGACCGCCGCCGCGCCGCCGCCGCCGCCGCCCGCGCCCGACCCGGCGAGCCCCTCGCCGATGCCGTTGGTGCCGTTGTTACCCACGCCGTCGCCGGCCACCGCCGCGCCGGCGCCCGCGCCCACGCGGCCGGCGCCGTTGCCGTCGAGGGTGCCGTTCAGCGTGAACGTCTCGGTGCACTTGATGACGAGCACCGTGCCGCCCCGGGTCGCGGCGGCCGTCAGGGTGGCCGCGATGGCGGGGTCGATCGTCAGGTTCCGGTACTGCCGGACGCCGCCGGGGTAGGCCACCGGGGCCGCCTCGACGACGTCGCCCAGAGTGCCCAGCCCGAAAAGCTCCTGCTGGGCGAGTCCGCTGCCGAAGAGCATGGATTTCCTCCTAGAAAATTCCTAGATGGGTTGTAGCCGGATGGAAAGGGCGGACACGACCATCGCGCCTCCCGCCCTGGACTGCAGACGGTAGAACTCCGTCGTCCCGAACACCTGCCGCTGGACCGCGATCAGCTGGATCACGTTCCCGTTCTGGTCGACGCTCGCCACCGACAGGACCGGGCCGCCGATGGCCGCAAACTGCGGGTTGTTGTCCCGGTCGCGCGAGAACTGCCGGAGCGCCGCGGTGACGTTGGTGACGATCAGGATGAGGGTCGAGGCGAAGCTCTCGACCCGCTGAATAGGAAGGTCGAGGATCTGCCCCGCGACGAGGTTGATGGGGAACGGCGCGTTGCCGAGGCCGGGGAACGGCCCGCGCGGGTTGGCGAGATCCAGGAGCTCGTCGCACACGCCTTCGATCGTCGCCAGCGAAGCCTTGACTCCCATTCGTCTATCTCTCGATCGTCCAGCCGTAGATGTCCACCGCGAAGCGGGCCACGGCGAATGGATCGTTGTTGACCATGAAGAGGGTCATCCCGCCGAGGTTCTCGCGGAGCACGCTCTGAGGCAGGATGATCTGGCCGGCAAGAGGGTTGATGCCCAGCATTCCCTCGTACCGTTCGGGACGCGGGATCTCCCCCTCGCTCGTCTCCGCGATCCAGGACTCGCCCCGCTCCTGCGCGGTGCAGTTGGCCGGGGCGACTTCGATCTTCTTGAACATCACCCGCGCGTTGGCGGGGATGTTGAAGGTCATCGTGACGAGGGACGGCTTCCCGACGTCGATGGCGGCCGGAACCTGGACGACGCGTTCGATCGTGAAGCCGCGCGTCTGCTCGGTCTCGGTCAGCCACTCGGCGGAGAGGTCCCAGCCGAGCAGCCCGAGGATCTCCCCGAGGCTCTGCTGAAGCTGGTCGCGGAAGTCCGATCCGCGCCGCGGGCCGTCCAGCTCGCCGGGCGAGACGCTCGAGGGCGTAGGCCGGCAGAGCTCGAGGAGGCGATCGGCCGCGCTCCCGAGAAACGCCTTCAGCTCGGGCTTGGGATCCGGACCGCGGGCCGGAAGGGGCCGGGGGGTCTTCCCCGTTCCGCCGGCCAGTTTCGCACCGCCGCCGGATGCCCCGTTGAGCGCGCCGCCATTGCCGTTGCCGGCGCCCTGATACTTGATTCCCATGAGGGTTGGTTACCGCCGGTTCTGCTGCTGCTGCATCGCCGGACGCATGTAGCGCGTCCCGGCTCCGCCGTTGGGGTCCACGCCCGAGACGGGGCCGCGATGCGGCTCCGCCTCCCGCCGCTGCGGGTCGGGCGTCGTGCAGGGATCGCCGGCGAACACACGCCGGTCGATCGGCTGGGTGGGCCTCGTCTTCCAGAAGCCCATGAGGGAGATCGTCGTCTCGACCGCCTGGATCGCCTCGAGGTTCTGCAGGCTGAAGATCACCTGCGACTTGTTTTCCGCGGAGTCGAGGGCGTCCATGAACTGGAGCGCCTGGCCGAACCGCGGATCGGACGTGAACTGCTGGAGCCGCATCGGGCTCCCGCGGAGGAGCTGCGAGTCGGACTTGTCGCCCGGCCGGCGCAGCTGGATCTGCGTGATGTCGATGAGGTCCGAGAACGGCTCCGTCCAGCCGGAGATGAAGCGGAAATCGAAGTCGCCGTTGCGGATCTCGATGACGAGGTTCCCCGTGGTCCCCGCGAGCAGACGAAGCCTGCCCGACTGGATGATGTTCGTGCCGACGAACGGACCGCAGGGAGCTCCGCAGCCCCCGCCGACCACTTCCTGCTCCATTGCTTCGCCGCTCATGGCCTTCTCCTTCGTTCTCAGCCGCCGTCGTCGTCACCCCCCGGGGATGGCCGCCCCTCCCCGCGAGGAGGAGGGGCGGCCGAAAAAAGCCGCTTCGGTGCGCCTAGCGCCGGACGCCCGACATGGGCGCGGGCACGCCCTGGCCGGGGTTCATGTTGATCTGGCGGAAGCGGGACGCGTTGTCCGCCATCGAGCCCTTCCGCGCGATGTAGTAGCCGCGGACGAGGAACTTGACCGGGATCGCCTGGCGCTGCTGGGTCGGATCGAGCGGGTCGATGCGGCCCGCGTCGACGAAGAAGCCGGTCGGGAGCAGCGAGGACAGGTTCACGATGAAGTCCTCCTGTCCGCTGAGGACGAACGCCGGGATGGCCGCGCGATCGTCGACGCGGTTGTCGCCGAAGGCGTTGTCGGGCGAGCACATGGCGGCGGTGCCGCCCGTGACGCACGGGACGGGCCGCGCGCGGCTCGTCAGGATGTCCGCGACGTCGATGCCGTCGAAGGCGTTGTTGCCCACACGGATGTCCAGGCGCGCCACCTGCAGGGAGGCGCTTTCCCGCTCGGTCAGGGAGACCAGCGGCTCGATGAGCGCCACCTTCACGGCGACGAACCGGTTCGTCGGGAAGGGCTGGTTCTCGCCGGCGTACCCCGACACCACGTTGGGGTTCTGCACCGTGGGGGCCGCGAGCACCGTCTGCTGGGTCAGCGGAACCACCTGGGCCCCGGGGAAGATGTCGACGACGTTGATCGCGTTGATGACGTCGACCGCGACCCACTCGTGGGTCTCCCCCGTGTTGGGGTCCATGACCTGGAACGTCTCCTTGTTCTCGATGCCCTGCAGCTCGTAGGTCTTCGCACCGCGCGCCATAGGATTTCCTCCGTTAAGAAACGTGTTGTTGGTTCACCGAATCAGGACACACACCGTCGTTCCGCCGTCTTTCTTCATCCCCCCGGTTGGCCGTTGGCGAAGCGGGCACACCCCTGGTAGAGCCCGCCCGCCCCGCCGCCGGCGCACCGAGATTTCCTAGGCCGCGGCCATCGCCGACATGGGCGGCATGCCCATGCCGGTCGAGTGCGCGAGGCCCTCCCCCTGCTGCCGGATGGTCCGCGGCGTCACGGCGTCCAGCGCGGGTTCCGTGGCTCCGTAGACGCCGGGCGAGCGCTGCTCGCCGCCTCCCGGTTGCAGGATCTGCATCGTCTTCTGGATCTGCTCGAGGCCCTGTCGCGTGAGGGCGCCGAGTTGGGGCGTTCCGGCCCCGTGCATCGCGATCGCCGTTTCGGTGCCGGCGCCGGCGCCGCCCGGCAGGACCGGCATCGTCTCCTCCGACCCGAGGATGAGGTCGACGAGCGCCACGGCCCCCTCCACGAGGAGCGTGGAGCCCGCGCCCGCGAGCAGGCCAAGCGTCAGGGGCGTCCTCGCGAGGAGGTGCCCGATGAGCGCCAGGGCCGTCGCGCCCCCTTCGATCCAGAGGGGGTTCACGTCGAGGAGTTCGTCGGCCAGGCGCGCGCCGCCGCCGACGCCCGCCGCGCCGCCGATCCAGCCGCCGAAGAACGGCGCGCCGGAGAAGTGGGTGGGCAGGAACATCCCCAGGAAGGAGCCCTTCGAGAGGAGCGCCGACTCGGGCGCCTCGAGGCCGAGCTTTTCGTAGATGAGCGCCTCGAGCTCGGGACCGAGCGTCGAAACGTCCACCGTGACGTCGCCCTCGTCGGCCATGAACGGGCAACCGCCGCCGCCGCTTCTCTTCATGCGTCCTTTCTCCTTGCCTTCCTATCGTCGTCCGAGTTGCACACGTGAACGATTCGCTGCGCCGCTAGTCGAAAAGGCCGAGCTCGTAGGCGCCGAAGAGGAGGACCCCGAGCGCGCCGGCGCCGGCGCCGAGCGCGCCGCCGGTCCCCAGCACCCCCTGCAGGGCGAGGAAGGTGACCGCGGCTCCGCCCAAGGGGGCGACCACGCCGGCGGCCTTCTTCACCACGCCCATCACCTCGGCCGTGCTGCCCGCCTGCTTCTGCTGGTTGAGCAGATTCTGCATCTCCTGCTTCTGGCCCGTCTCCCCGGCCTTGTCGATGAGTTTCTGCATGGACTTGTCCTGCAGGCTCTTCTGCTTGTCCTCGGGGAGGCCGTTGAAGCTCTTCAGGAGGTTTCCGAGCATCGCGATCGTCTCGCTCGGGAGCTTCAGGCCCGCCTGCAGCAGCGTGTTGCCGGCGAGCAGGATGTCCGAGAGGAACTCGCCCACGAGCGGCACGTTCTTGGCGAGGTCCGCGATCGTCTTGATGACGAACGAGCCGCCCTGGCCGATCAGGTTGAGGGGGAAGCCGACGACGTCGGAGAGGGTCCCGAGGCCGGAGCCGAGGAACCCGAGGAGCGTCTGGAAAATGCCCCCGCCCTCCTGCCCGAGCTGGTAGAGCCGCCCGAGTTCGCTGCGCATGAGCTCGTTCTTGTGCCCGAGCTCCACCTGGGAGACCTGGAAGACCTGGCCGTCGATCCGGCCCAGCTCGATGACGTAGTCGGCCATGATGGTGCTCTCCTCAGAGGGTTATGGACGAAAAACGTAGTGGTACGAGTACTGCTCGAAGGGCGCGAACTGCCCCAGCTTGAAGCTCTTGATCGTCGTGTCGAGATCCCACCAGGTCTCCCCGTTCTCGAGGACCGTGGGGCCGCCGTCGAGGCGCGCGACCGACCAGACGTGGTGGGGCGCATAGAACGGCTCCTCGCCCTCCGGATGCTCCCAGTGGCCCCCGAACCGGAGGGCCGTCTCGATGCCCACGATGGGAGGGCCGGAGGCCGTCAGGACGGCATGCTCGTCGCAATCGCCGATGATGCGCGGCCGGGTGCCGCGCGACGTGGGCGTCTGGAAGCTCCGGCCGTCCGAGGTGCCGATGAGGCGCCCCGCGATCACGGCACCGATGGCGCTCGGGCTCCGAAGCTGCCTTGCCATCGCGCCGGGCGGCTGGATGTACTCCCGCGCGGTCCTCCGGCACTGGCCGTCCTTGCAGGTGAACCCGATGCCGTCGAAGACGTACTGCATGTTCTCGCGGCACCACGCGTCCCAGCAGGCCACCTGCGCCAGCTGGTAGTCCGGCCGTCCCTCGTAGGGTGCGGCGTTCTTCATCACCTCGCGGACGAGACGGACGAAGTCGGGATCCTTCGACGCATCCCGGATGTACTCGAGCATCCGGCCGATCTCGAACCGGATGGACCGGTCGTCGTCGGGCGTGGCCGTCACGCGGCTCTCGCCGGGCCGCGGAACGGACCCCAGGGTTGGAGACCCTCCGCCCGGAGTATCTGGACCGAAGGTCCACCAGTGCCCCTGATCGCATCCGTACTTCCCGGGAACGCCACGCTCGGCCATCGACGCGGGAAGACCGCACGTCGGACAGAGCTGGCCGTAGGGACCGAGATCCACCCGGGGAGGCGCCGCCACGTGGAACGCCGGGACGTAGACGCTCTGGTCGTAGGCTGCAGGCAGGGGCGTCCCTTGATAAGGGGCGCCGCCGGCATGGAACGGTGCGAACACGGTGCGTCCTCGTGAAGGTGAACTAGACCGGGCTTCCTTGGGGTGCCTGCTGCTGCTGCGCCTGCGCGGCCAGCACGCGCTTGGCCATCATGGCGGAGACCTTCATGTTGTCGCGCAGGAGCGTCCGGAAGGTCTCGTAAAAAACCGAGGCGCCCGGCTTGGCGAAGATCGCCGCGTTCCCCGCGGAGAGCTTCGGCGCCATCAGCTCGTGGATCGCCTTCCAGGGCCGCGGGATCATGTAGGTGGCGAACATCGCCATGTTGGGGCTCTTCTGGACCCACTGCATGAAGAGCACCACGAATGGCTCGGGCCCGAACTCCGGCCCGGCCTCGATGTAGGTGGCCCACTCGTCCTGCAGCGTCTTGAAGAACCCCGAATCGAGGATCTTGGTGATGGCCTCCTGCCGGAAGTCTCCGGTGCCGAGGTTGTCCACGGGGTCCTCCTTGTGGCCGTTGCCGTTGCCGGTGCCGTTTCCGTTGGCGCCGTTGCCGTTCGCATGGTCGAGAAGGCGGTTGCCGTTGGCGCCGCCGAGCGCCTTGATCACCGCCTCGCGTTCGGCCGCCGGGAGTTCCTTCAGCGCCTTGATCGTCGTCACACGGTTGACCACGGCGCCGATCTGCGAGAGCCCGGTGTCGAGCGTCTTGGCGATGACGCTCTCGGTGTTTTGCGAGGCCAGCGCCTTCTTGCGCTCCTCGAGCAGGGCCTCCTGGAGTTTGAACTGCGCCGTCTGCGAGTCCTTCTGGAGGTTGTAGAGAGCCTCGTAGTGCCCTTGATGGAACTTCACCTTGTCCTCGAGCTCCTGCTGGAGGGCCGCGGCACTCGCCTCGATGTCTTTCTTCATGTCCGCGACGTCGCCCATCTTCTTGTCGTTGATGGCCATGAGTTGGGTGAAGTACTCGCGGTCGCGCTCCTTGCCGCGTTCGTACTCCCGATCGCGCGCTTCCTTTTCGATCCGGGCGCGCTCGCGCTCCATCTCCAGCCGGTGGTTCGCCTCCTCGCGAATCCGCGCGAGCTCCGCGTCCCGCGACTTCTGGGCCTCCGCGATCTCCGTCTGCCGGCGGTCGCGCTCCGCCTGGAGCTGCTGGGTGAACTGCGCCTGCTGCTGCGAGAGGAAGAGCTGCAGGAAGCCGTTCATGGCGTTTCCACCCTGGCCCTGCTGGGCCATCAGCTGCTGGGCGAACTGGAGCGACTGGTTGACCGCCGCCGCGCCCGGGTCCGGTGCCGCCGGCGCCATCCGCGTGGCCATCCCCTGGGCCACCTCGAAGATGTCCTTGAACTGCTGGGTCGGATTGCCCATCACCGGCGTCGGTCCGTAACCGTAGGGATGGGGCATCGCGGCGCCGCCGTAGAATGGGGCTCCGCCATAGCCGTAGCCGGCGCCCGGCATCTCCATCCGCATCCCCGGGGACGCGCCGGCGCCGAACGGGGTCATGGGACGCCCGTCGATGAAGCGCGGAGGACCGCCGATGGCGATCTGGATCTCGTTCCAGCGGCCGAGGAACTTGCCGCCGCCCAGCCCGTTGGTCGCGTACTTGTCGACGCGGTAGCGGCCGATGCCCGCCTTGTCCGCCAGGATCTGCGTCGAGAACTCCCCTTCGATCCGGCCGATGTAGCCGATCACCGGAGAGTCCAGCCGGTACACCTCGTAGTACACGTCGATCGCCGCGCCCGCGCGGTTGGCGTCGAAGGTGTCGAGCTCACGAGGCGACGGCGCGAAACTCGGAGGAATCGCCTCCTGGGCTCCCGCCGCCGGCTGCGGCTTCGGCGCCGCCACCTTCGGGGCTCCCGCCGCCGGAGCGCCGGCGCCCGGAGCGCCGACCGCCGCCGGGGATACCATCTTCGGGCCGTTGGCGACTCCGTAGTAGACGTTCCGGTAGCCGTTCACCTGCGCGCTGGTGGTGGGCTTGTTGGTCCGTAGCGTCACCTCGCGGGCGATCGACGCCGTGTCCATGCCGGAGCCATACAGCTCTTCCATCACCGCGCGCTGTTCCTTGGAGAGCTTGGCCACAAGAAAACCCCCGATAGAGAAAGGATCTCTCCTCTACCAGGGGTTGCCGTCTTTAGCTGTATCGCAGGCTCAGGCCGGCGTCAAGAAAAATCGCGCAGAAAAGGAAACCGCCGGACCGCTCACGGGCCCTTCAACGAGGTTTGGTCTCCAAACTTCGTAACCCGTGTCGGTCCGGCGGTGCGCGGAACACCCGCGCGTTCTCGGCTTATAGGGTCTCAACCTCACCGTTGGTGACGAATCCATGCCACCTGCAGCCGTCCATCCTCAAGATGCTCGGCCTGAGCGTCAGCGTCTCGAACGTGTCGCCTGTGCGCGTCCAGACATGCTTGGGACCGTCAACCGGAGGTCCTCCGTCCAGCGGCGGATCCAGGATGCCAACGCCGCGCCTTGAACACGCCGTCACCTCCGGCGCCAACCCACCGTGGGTTCAGACTGACCAGCTTCACCTTAGACTTCATCCCGCCTCCCAACCTCGAGCTCCGTCCCGCAAAGGTGCGAGCAAACCGGATGGCATCCTCGAGCCACGCAGCAGAGAGGGTTGTGGGTGACGGAGCTCTCCTCGGGCACCGGATCGTCCGGCTCGTGGCACCGACAGTGACACACACCGTTTCCATCATCGAGTATCCCGTCACACTTGAGGTGCGTTCGGGCCTCGCACGCTTCGCTGATCTTTTCTTCAAGGGGATCCATTTGTCATCCCGTATGCTGCACGGCGGCCCTTCCACTCCCGGCGTCCTAACGAAGACGAGCTACGCCTCTCGTCTGCCAGTCGGGGAACGCGATCTCGTCCTCGTAGTTCCACCAGCGGTAACGCCAGCCTCGGAATCCGATGATGGGAGCCTTGATCGTGCAAGCGACCGCGCCGCCCTTTCGCCCGAAAGCCACATTACCTTGGCCTGAGTTCTTGTGCGTGTACTCAAGAGCGGTGAGCGGCGCATAGCCACGCAGGAGGCCGTGCGCGACGATGTAGACGCGCTCGCCGACCTTGATATCAGGCTTTGGGCCGTAGGTGAAGAAGCCCCACTCTTCGCCGGTCGGAGGTTCTCCAACCGCGTCGCCTTCCTCGATCCAGAAGTGCCAAAGGTTCTTCGGCACCGTCACCACTACGTCAGTCATTCGCGCTAACCTCACCGCGTATTTTGCGACCCGCAATTCATTCCCCACCGTCTACCAAGGACCACAAACGCGACCGCAGCTTGGAGCGCCACGACTCCATTGCCTCCGCAGCGAAGCTGATCCGCTCGGCTCTGGTCCACCACCAAGGCCAGCCCATGAGCCAGCACACGAAGGCCGGGTTCAATCGCCGGCGCTCGGAAGTCTCCACTTCCGTCTTCGACAACTCGCCGCCAAGCGAGGACTTCACTCGGACCAGGCGGGAAGATATTGCTCTGGATGTCGGTTCCAGACTCTTCGACTGCTGCATCGCCGCTATCTGCTCTGGCGTCTTGCCGTTCCTCGCGTCGAATCCTTGCGGAGTCGGCCAGTTCGCCGCATCCGCTGGCAACGCCCCGCCCGTCTGATTCGGTCCTCCGTTCGATCCGTCCGTCGCCCGCGGCGTGTTCCAGTTCTGGACCTCTTGCTGAAGGCTTGGCGAGTGACGCGCCTCCTCCGCTGGACCTGTCCCGCGCATCAGTTCGCTGGCCTTCGGCGTCTGCCACTTCCGAACCATCGTCGAGAACTCGTTTCCATCCGGGCCGTTGCCTGCTTGGAAGCCGAACGGCGTGGGCCAAGAAGAAGACTCGCTCCCGTTCGTGCGGGGCGCCCACATCGGACGCGGGTAGCACGAGCCACTCCGCATCGAACCCGCTTTCGGCCAAGAGCCTGAGTACCTCTCCAAACTCCCGTCCAGCGTTTGCTGACAGTAGCCCGCCGACGTTCTCAAGAAAGACCCACTCGGCTCCAACTTCGCGAACGCATCGCATGATGGCGGGGAGAATCCATCGGGCGTCTTCGGTTCCTTGCCGCTTGCCGGCGACGGAGACAGGCGGGCATGGGAAGCCAGCAGCAACGCAATCCACTGAGCCGCGCCACTGGGACCAGTCGGCGTCTTCCAGGTTCCCGCACCAAACAGGAGCAGGCTCCAAGGCCGCGTCTTCCATCCGCGCCAAGAGAACTGCCGCAGCGTAGGCGTCCCGCTCGCAGAAACCCACAACCCGCGCTCCGGGGAGAGCGAGAGCGATTCCTTCGTCGAGCATACCGCTCAGGAGATGGTCGATCACTCGTGCAATGAGGACTGCTTCGCTGAGTGTTGGGCTATCGAAAGCCTGCGCGAGATGGCTGAGTCGCAGAATGCCGAGAAGGTGTCACCGACCGAACAGAAGGAGAAGGAGGGCAAATGAACGCCGTGCAGCGCGAACGGGAAGCGTGCGCGAACCTCCGGGAGGAGCGAAAGTATCTGTGCTCGGACTGCGGAGCTTCAGCGAAGGCGGGATTGACGAAGCGTGATTGATGTGGCTACTTCCGAGTTCCGTATCCTCAGCCTGTGTTCCGGCGTCGGTCTTGGCGAACGCAATTAGCTTCGCGTCACGGTCCGCGATCTGGGCCGCCAGCTTGTTCATCTCGACCCAGACCCAAGACCAATCGCGGACAAGGAGTTGATCCTCTGGCTCTCCTCCGTCAGAGCCGACGACGCGCACCGGCTTCTCGCCGTTGAACTCTACGATGGCGTATCGGCAATCGCGCCAGCACCCATGCTTCGTCGGCTGGAGCGGGCAACAGCCGTCACGGAGTTGGTGCGGCACATCGTCGTGGCGGATGATTCGGAACCGGAGCGCCTTGTCTGTCCGTTGCACGTCATACTCTTTCGCAGACATTCCCATGTCGTCAATCCTCAGTTACACGAGTCGTACTTCGAACTTCTTGCCCGTGGCGATCTTGGTTTCGATCATGATGAATCCCGTCTTTCTCCTGCCAGCACAGCCCGAAGTCTCGCCTTCACCTGCGTGGTGACCATGCAGCAGTAGCTTTCGGAGACCCCCAGGCGGCGCCCGATCTCACGGAAGGTGAGCTCCTCCCTGAAGTAGGCGTCCACGACCTTCCGCTGAAAAGGGGAGAGCCTCCGAAGGGTGGCCTGCCACCAGTCGCGATCGTCGATCGACGCCTCATGGCCGCGGACGAACGGCACCCCTTGGGGAGGCACCGGCTCGTCCAGGGAGAGCTTGCGGGGGACGTTCCCCAGGTGCCGCAGCCGGCGCGGCGCGTAGTCCTGTTCGCGGAGCCAGTCCACGACGGCCCCGCGGATCCGCCAGTGGGCGAACGTGATGAAGTGGGCGCCGCGGGAGGAGTCAAACCTCCTGGCGGCATCAAAAAGCCCGGTCAGCCCTGCGTTGACCATCTCTTCCGTCTCAATCTGCGCCGGCACGCGGCGCCTCAGCCGCGCGACGACTCGGTGAACCAAGGGGCCGTACTTCTTCAGGAGACGCTCGCGCGCCGTCCGGGGTCAGGTTCCCTCGACCTCCCGATCGGCCGCCGCGGCGAGTTCCTCGAGGCGCGCCGCCTTGGTGACGAACCCTGCGGCCTTCTCGCGCAGGTCCTTCGCCTGCTTTCGCAGGATCGCGCCGGCCGTCGACTCGGCACCGCCGCCGCCCACGCCGTCGTCGCCGGCCGCCGGCTTCTTCGGCTCTCCCCTCGGTCTCTTTTCCACGGGGCCCTTGCAGGCATTCAGGTGATTCTCGCGGCGTTTGCCGCCGCGCAGGTACTTCTTCCCGCATGTCGGACAGTCCAGGTTGGCCACGGATTCCTCCTGCTTTTCGGGGTCCAGCTCCTCCTCGAGATCCTCGCCTATATCGCCATCCGGCGGAACGGAGTTCTCGAGCTCCTTGGGCAACGCCACGGGGGGCCGCCACGCGGAGGCGATCGGGATCTCCCGTGAAAACGTGTGCACCGGCGGCGCCGCGGAAGCCGGCGCTGTCGACGGCGACAGCGGAAGGGATCCGTCGCAGAGCTCCTCGTGCTGCCGCCGTTCCTTGTCGCGGGCTGTCGCCGTGAACCACCGCCCGCAGCCTTTCGTGCAGCGCGTCGACCGCAGGATGCCGCGGGCGCTGTAGAGGGGAACGCCCAGCTCGCGGTGCCGCTCGAGATGAACGGCGAACGCGTCGATCGTGATGGGCTTGCTTCCAGGCGGGCAATTGGGACAGACGATGGGCCGCGTCCCCACCTGCTGGTGGGTGCCGACAACGATCGGCTCGGAAGATTCGTCCTCGTCGTCGACGAGAAAAACCCTTCGGATCTTGTTATGTGCTCCCCCCACGCTCTCTCCCTCCCGACAACACGCGACATCCTATCGTCCCTCCCGTTCGCGGTCCAGCCTGCGCCGACGCTCCGGCGGCGGCTGTCACCCACCGCTACCGCTCCTTGTCCTCGTCTTCGTCCCAGTAGGGATCGTCGTCCGCGTCGATCGACGCGACGTCGGAGGCGCCGTCGACGGGATCCGGCGGCCGGAGTTTCGCCTTGCAGAACCGGCACACCTCCGGCTGTCCAGGCTGCGGTTGATGGCCGCCGAAGAGGAGGCAGAGAATCCGCTCGATGAACCGGAGGATGCGCTTCATGGCTTCTTCGGCTCCTTGAAGGCGCCCACGACCTTGACGATGAGGCTGGCGATCGAGTTGCCGAGCTTCACGCCGTCCTCGAGGGCCTTCTCGAGGTTCGCCCCGGTTCCCCGGCCGCTGGGCTTCACCGACACGCGGCACTCCTCGCACAGCCCGAAGGAGTGCTCGCGCGGCGTCCCGTCCTTGGGCTCGAGGATCGCAATGCCGATGATGATGTGCGCCGCCGGCCGCCCGCAGCCGGTGGCGCACGTCGGCGCGATCCGTCCTTTCACCTCGAATTCAATGGGCTTGTCCTGGTCAGCCATCCGTCACGCCCTCCCTTCCTGCACGTCCTTGTTGAACTGAAACAGCTCCTTCACGACGTCGTCCATCACCTCCAAGTCCTCGTCGGTCGGCTCCGCGCCCTCGTCAAGCACCCGCATAAGGTCTTTCAAAAGAGCCCCCGCGCCGCCGTAGAAGGCGCGCTTCAGGTCCCGCTTCTGGAGCTCCGGCGCGCCCGCGGGAATCACCGACTCCTCGAAGGTCGCCCACGCGTTGCTGATCAGGTTCTTCCGGCTCACCGTGCTCCCCCGTTGTTCTCGAGCTTGCGGCCGACCAGCTCCTCGACCTCCGCGCGGATCTCCGCCGGCGCCTTCTCGACCCAGGCGTGCAGGAGGAGCGTCCGAAGCGGAATGCCCAGCACCTTGGAGAGCGGCCGGAGGATCTTGACGGACGGCGGCCGGACCTTGCCGTTCTCGATCCCCGAAAGGTATCCCTTGTGAGTTCCCGTAGCCGCGGCCAGCTGCTCCAGGTAGAGCCGCTTCGCAAGCCGCGCATCCTTGACCATCTCGCCGAATCGCTTCATGACTCCTCCTGTTTTGATCCGCGAAGGACGATGCGGCCGAGCACGTCCGTCTCTGTCGTCTTGAGATACTTCCCGTCCGCCACCACGCCCTTCTTCGATTCCGCGTAGGCGTAGCCGATTCCAATCCAGCCGCAGCCGCCCTCCCAGTACCGAAGCCCACACTTCATGCACTCCCCCGAGCTCCACCGCCGGCATATACCACCGTTCCAGTTGCTGCGCTCCGAGCCTGTGTGGAACTTCCGTTGAAGCTCCGGATTCCGTTCGAGCTCATCGTAGGTCAAATTGCGGCCGCCTTCGACCTGAACTCCCGCTCTCTTGGGTCCACCCCAGGCGGATCCGAACGTGCCGCACCGCGGACAGAGAAGCTCCGTGTGGTCTCCCGCCCGACGCGTCATCCATCGGAACCCGATGAATCCAGGCGGAGGAGCCGGCCGGTGGGGACACGGCTCGTCCCGCCGATACCCCGATCATCCGCGCTTCTGGTGCTTTTTGAGCTTCGCCTTCTCCTTCGCCGCCTCCTGGGCCTTCGCCTTCTCCTTCGCCGTCTCCGCCTTGCGGCGTTCGTCCTCGAGGCTCTTCTTGACGACGGCCGGCGTGATCTTGTGGCGCTTCGCGGCCTTCTCGATGGCCTCCTCGCCGCTGAAGTCCGCCTGCAGGTGGAGTTCGAACAGGAAGCCCATCAGCTCCCCGTCGTTCATCTTGCGGATGTGCTCCGCGACCACGCTGTCGTAGTCGATGCCTCCGTAGTTGCCAGCGCGCTTGGCCTCCCAACCGTGGAAGGCGAAGATGACCCGCTTCCGGTCGCCCCAGACGCGCGCGAAGAAGGTGCCCGCGATGGCCTCGAGATCCGGCCGGAGCTTCACCCAGTCGGTGTCGCCGACCTTGCGGACGAGGAGCTCAATCGTGCGCTTCTCCATCGCCTGCCGGAGAGCCTCCGCATCGCGCGTCTTCTTCTCCCTGGCCAGCTGCGCCGGGGTCTTCTTCGCCGCGCGGTCCTCCTTGGGCTTGTGGACCGGGCATCCCTTGGGGTTCTCGCACACCTCGACGATCCGGCCGCAGTGAAGCGATTTGTTGGTGGCGTGATCGTAAAGCTGATCATCATCGACCACCGCCACGCGAAGGTTCTGGCAGGACTTACCGCCCGAGAAGACCCACTCGCCGATGTAGAGCGTCCCTTCTTCACGGCTCTCTTTGGGCATGTAGCGCGGGTCCCTCGAGGAGATCCGGACGGCCACGGCCTTCTCCTCCACGAGCTTCTCGGCCGCGCGCTTCTCGATCGACGTGCGCTTTTCGGCGCTCCCGGTGGCCGGCGCCGCCGGGGCGGATTTCTTCTGGAGATCCGCCGCGAGCGCGGCGGCTTTGCGGTTGGCGAACGCCTGCGTCTTCTCCTCGTAGCAGGAGGGCTTGAGGCAGGTGTTCTCCTTCAGGTCGGGATGGGTCTCCTTCGTGGTCCGGTGGGGGCACGTCGTGCAGGGGCCGGCCTTAGCGACGAGGGACTCGTCCTCCCACTTCCAGGGCGCGGCCGACAGGCTCAGGTGGACGTCGCGCTGGATGATGTCCGCCAGGACGTGGACCGAGGTGCCCTGCTCGATTGTGAACTTGAGATACTTCTTCTGCGTCTCCGGCTCGAGCCGCGCGAGGAGGACACCCTGTCCGGCCTCGATCGTACGCTCGAGGAGCGCCTTGCGGACCTCCGGCACGGCGTCGAGGAGCTTGAGGCGCGCGTAGACGTAGCCGATGGAGCGGCCCACCTGCGCGGCGATGTCCTTGACGGTGTACCGCTTGCCGCCCTGCCGGTCGAGGAGATCGCGGTAGCCCTGGCCCTCCTCGATCGCGGTCAGGTCCTTCCGCTGCAGATTTTCGATCATCATCACCTCGACGGCCTCCTCCTCGGTCAGGTCCTGCACGAGGCAGGGAACCTCCTCAAGGCCGGCCATCTTCGCGGCGCGGTACCGCCGGGCGCCGGCGACGATCTCGTAGCCCTCGCCCTTTCCGTTGCCCACCTCGCGGACGAGGAGCGGCTCGCGGATGCCCACGCGGGTGATCGTCGCGGAGAGCTCCTTCAGCGCCTCCATGTCCCAGCTCTTGCGGGGGTTCTTGTCGCTCTCCCGGAGTTCGGAGAGCTTGAGGCGCACGAACTTGTCGGGGACGTGGCCGCGCCGCTTTTCGGGCAGCGCCGGCGGGGGTACGAGGGGAGCGGCCTCGGAGGCGGGTGCAGCGGTCTTGGGCTTCATGGGATCGTTCTCCTGCAAGGGGTTTCCGGTTCCCGCGGCGGAGGCCGCGGGGCTCTTTCCAAAACACGAGGGGCACACAGGCACGTCCTCGCCGTCGCGGACCTCGGTGATGGCGCTCCCCAGGGGGAGTTTCACTCCGCAGTCGGCGCAACGACGAACCTTGAAGCGGACGCTCATGACGGGGCTCCTTCGGATGGGGGACGGGATGGCCGACTCCGGCCATTTTCGGCGGCCTTTTCGGCTCCGGACCTTCGAACCTCCGCCCATCGGTCCAGGCGCTCCTGCAGCGTATCGGTCGGCGGAGAGCCCGTAGCGAGGGTGGGGCCGAGGATCCTGCACACGTCTTCAGCCGCCTCGAGGCGCGCCGCGGCGTTCCGGACGGGGCCCGTCCCTTTGCGCTCCTCGAGGAACCGCTGCGCCTCAAGGGCGGCCGGCGGGAGGCCCATGTCGAGCGAGACGAGGGCACGGTCGCCGACCAGGGCGCCCAGAAGCCGCTCGATGTGCCGGCGGTGGAGCGCGAGCTCCATCCGATGGTCCTCCGCCTCCTGAAGGCCGATCTTCTTGAGCGACTCCTCGTTGACCCGGGCGTCGGCGTAGACCTCGGCGACGATCCGGATGACGGCGCCCCGGGCCCGGCCAAGGGCAAGCCGGTGCAGGTCCGACAGCGCATGCCTCCGGAACTCCGCGACGATCCGGTCGGCCATCTCGTCCAGCTTGTCGAGGTTCACCGGTTTTCCCTCCGCTCCACGGCCGACTCGATGTTGTTGATGGCCTCCCGCTGCCGGTCGCTCACCCGGCGCGAGCTCCGGACGGTTTCGAGGATCCCCCCGATGGTGTCAAGCGCCCAATCGAAGCGGGAGTCTCCGACCATTTCCTCGAGGCGTTCCATGAACGCCTGCGCCTCGTCGTCGCTCGGCGACTCCGCGGCGGCGTCCATCTCGTCGAGGAAGTCCGCGACCGGCGCCGGCGTGCCGGCGGGATTCAGGACACGCTCCGCCTGTTTGCGGATCTCCAGGACGACGGCCTGAAAGTGCCGGCTTTGCGCCTCGCCGCGGGCTGCACGGCCGGTCCAGTTGGCGGTCCAAGTGGCGCAGTAGATCCCCGCGGATCCCCACCAGGTGATGACGACGCCGTTGTCGGCAAGCCAGCGAAGGGCTTTCAGCATCTCGAACGTCGGCCGCGCGGCGGGATTACTGCTCATAGCGGTGCTTCTTTCGCTGGTCGGCATCGGCGGCGGAACGCATGACCATGAAGGTGTGGGCCGTTACAAGCCACGCCGTCGTGGCGTCCTCCGCGTTGTCCGCCGTGGCGATCGCCTCGAGGAGGGACGGCCAGGTGAGATCGAGCTTTGTCCCCTGCGATCCGAACAGGAGATCCTCGAGCTCGGACGGGGCGTCGTCGGTGCGGATCTCCCGGTAGGTGCGCCGGATCCACTCCGGCGACCGGACGACGATGGTGATGCCGGAGGCCTTGAATTCCCTGATCGACATCGAAAGGATCACCCACGCCGCGTCCTCGGGGTCCAGGGTCGCCACCGTGTCGAACGCTTCCCTGTTGAGGCCGGCATGGTCCAGCACGAGCTCCACCCAGGAGGACTTGAGTTCGCAGAACTCGGACGGCGCCGGACAGCTGCAGAGCGCCGACCAGCCAAGAGCGCACCGGCCGCCGCCGCGCCAGGACTCCCCCAGCATCTTGGCGCCGCGGACGAGTCTCGGCGGAATCCCCTCCCGCCGCGCCCGCTCGATCATCTCGGCGGGCGTCATGTCGGCGCGGCCCATTTGGACCTGTGCGGCCTCCGCGCGCTCCAGCGCTCCGACGTACTCGGCGACGGTTCTCATTGCGCGAGGATCCTCCTGGCAAGCTCGGTCGCCCGAACAAGCGCGGACGGCGATCCCGTATACGAGATACCGTCAACCTGCAGGACGATCGACGCAAGGCGGGCCAGGTCATCCTGCGCGGGACACTGCCGGTCCAGGCCGGCCGCCTTCGCGTATTCGAGGAGCTCCCTCGCCGCCTCGGCGGAAGGAATCGAGTGTGGCAGGATCGTTCCGCGGACAATCTCCCCGTCGATCTCCGCCACGAGGGCGCCGAGGATCATCAGCGTGTTGGACAGGTCCGCGGCCGGAACCTCGTCGATCGCCACCCCCGTGGGCGTCATGCGGAACCTGTAGAGCTTGTCGAACTGGTAGGTCGGCGAGCCGGCAGCAGCCGGAACCTCCTCCGCGTTGAACGCCTCGACCAGCTCGATGCAGGCGGCGCACGGGGCGTGCTGCGGTACGGCGCCGCGGCACAGGCGCATCCACTCCCGGAGCGCCTTCTCGGTTCTAGGTCCCATGCAGCGCCTCCGCGGGGAGCTCGAGCCGGCCGTCCGCGGCGAAAACCGGCATCGGGACGAGACCGAGCACGATGGTCTTCATGAGGAGCTCCGCGAGCCCCAGGGTGGAGAGCTTCCGGCGGATGTTCGCCCGGTGCGCCTCCACCGTCTTTTCGCTGATCTTGAGGGCCGTCGCCACCTCCCGGTTCGTCCGGCCGCACACCCACAGGCGCAGGCAGTCCATCTCCCGCTCCGAGGGCGCGCGGAGTCCGAGCTTCTCCAAGCGGCAGCAGACGAGGTGCATGGTCGGCACCCCGTCTTCGACGAGGTGGTTTTCCTTCACCGGCTTGCGGCATCGCCGGCAAACGGGATCCGGCGGTTTTTTCGCCGCCTTTCTCTTGGTCACCAGGGTCATGGGGTTCTCCTTTTAGAAAATCGAGGACGTTGACGTTGACGGGGACGTTGGCGATGACGGAGACGAAGACGGTGAGAGCGGCGTCGACAATGACGGAGGCGTAGACGGCGGCGCTGAGGGCAAAGGCGCCGCCTCTCCGCTCCGGCAACGCGGATTGGTGTCCGCGGACTCCCGGGGCTCCGGCTGTTCACGTCTTGGAATTGCGTTCGGAGCTGCGGAGAGGCGGCGCGATTGTTTCCGGTGCACCTGTATGGCGCGGATCCACACAATTGCGCGCTTCACGTCTGGCCAGTCCTTCGGGTCCGCCACGGTGTCCTCGGGCTCTCCCGCTTCCGCGTTTCCCGCAAGCAAAGAGAGCCCACGCAGCACCTTGGCTGTCAGCTTTGGCTTCACATCTCCCCCCGGCAGATAGGGCCCACGCCAATCCGCAGGGACTCCGGCTCGGTGAGCGTTCGGCCGCAGCGTGCGCACCGGCCTTCCTCGAGGAGGGCGTAGCCCTTCTCGGCCCAGGAGCTGTGAACGTTCTCGATCGCGAGGCTCCAGAGCATCTCCGCGTAGATTTCGAAGGGCGAACGGTGCTTTGGGTCCGCGGAGCGCTTCTTCATCCAGACGTGGATGCCGTTGTCGTCGACGAAGGCGAAGCCCTGATAGTCGTTCTCGTTGTCGGGCCCGGTGAGAAGCGAGAGGATCCTTTGGCCGGGCGCGAAGGACGTTCCCCCTTCACGCCCGACAGGCTGGGTCTCGATCCGGAAGGTGCGATGCTCTCCCGTCCGCCGGTTCACGATCGTATACCGGCCGTTGACGATGGCGGGGATCTTGAAGACGGCGGCGGTCACGGCCGGTACTCCTTCCCGCAGGTCAGGCACCGCACGGTGTCGTCGTCGAGGAAGGTGAGGCAGTCGACGTCGTTCTCCGCGCAGTCCGGACAGCCGTGCTCAACCCCGTTCGGCCTGCACCCGCAGGGCTCCACCTGGCCGGTGAGGCCGATGACCATCCCGAGGCCGCCGCACCGCGCGTGGCGTCCCAGCGTCTTCCCGTGGGCGATGACGATCTCGTGGGCGCGGCGGATCCCCTCGTCGCGGAGATCCGAATCGCTCCGGAGCGCGCCCACCACGATCTTGCGGAGCGCCGGCATCGTGGTCGGCGCGGGAACAAGGACGGCCGTCGCTGTCCTTGTTCCGACGATCTCTTGGCCGTCGTCGTCGCTCTTGTACAGTAGCTCGTAGTCCCACGACTCCCGCAGCGCCTGCCCTTTGACGTTCTCCCAGACCATCTCCGCGGTGTCGCGGTCCGCTCCCGCGATCGCGTAGACGTGCCACTTCCGGCGAATCTTGATGCGGTAGGTGATGACGTAGGCTTTGAGGGCTTCCGCGCTCACGGCGCCTCCTTCTGCGCGGCCATCGCCTCCGCGTCGTTGATCATCCCGCAGGAGCACCGGAAGAACAGGAGGTTGTCCTCGCAGACGACATCGCGCCGGGTGACGAGACTGCAGTTTTCGCAGGGAAGCGCCTTCGCGCGCAGGCCGCGGAGCACCTGGCGGCGCCCTTCGCCGCTCGAGGGACCACCGCAGTCGCAGGGGCGGAAGTGCGTCCCGCAATCCGGGCAGACGGCCGGCGGCGCGCTCGGCTTCGCCGGGTAGAGCGGCTCGACACCGGGACGGTAGCCCCCCGGGGGCCAGACTTT
>Ga0208779_1000005_pt1 | contig 45225 bp, 39 predicted proteins | sample Browns_TuleA_D1_FD_185645 | JGI IMG/M metagenome (GOLD analysis project Ga0208779, IMG submission 185645) | Natural and restored wetland microbial communities from the San Francisco Bay, California, USA, that impact long-term carbon... | ecosystem: Environmental > Terrestrial > Soil > Wetlands ...
ATTTTTCGGCGACAAAGCTGGAATGGCTGTTGGCGAATGTTCCAGGCGCAAGAGCGCGCGCCGAAAAGGGCGAACTTGCCTTCGGCACCATCGATAGCTGGCTGATTTACCGCCTGACGGGCGGGCGGGTGCACGCAACTGATGTGACGAACGCATCTCGCACCATGCTTCTCAATATCAAAACGCTGGCGTGGGACGACGAGATGTTGCGCCTGTTTGGAATCCCTCGCGCTGTTCTGCCCGATGTGCGCGACAGCGTCACCGATTTCGGCACGACGGATATTCTTGGGCCGCGCATTCCCATCACGGGCGTCGCCGGCGATCAGCAGGCGGCCGCTTTCGGTCAGGCATGCTTTGCGCCGGGCGATGTGAAATCGACCTATGGCACGGGCTGCTTCGCGCTGGTCAACACGGGCGCCATCGCCACGCCATCGAGCCATAAGCTGATCACCACTGCGGCCTATCGCATTCGCGGGCGGTCCTCCTACGCTATCGAAGGAAGCATCTTTATCGCCGGCGCGGTGGTGCAATGGTTACGTGACGCCCTTGGGGTCATCCGTAAGTCAGAAGATGTGGACGCACTGGCCGCAACGGCCAAAGACATGCCGGGCCTCTATTTCGTGCCCGCATTCACTGGCCTTGGCGCTCCGCATTGGGATGCGGAGGCGCGCGGTGCGATTATTGGGCTCACGCGCGATGCGGGTGCGGCGGAAATCGCCCGCGCGGGGCTCGACGCTGTTTGTTACCAGACGCGCGATCTTCTCGAGGCCATGGCAAATGATCTGAAGTTCGCCAGGCTCAGCCCGCTCGCCACGCTGCGAGTCGACGGCGGGATGGTGAAGAGCAACACTTTCTGCCAGGACCTTGCCAATCTCACAGGCCTTGCTGTCGATCGGCCGCGCATCATCGAGACCACGGCTCTCGGCGCCGCCTATCTTGCTGGGCTGGGCGCGGGCGTCTTCCGCGATGAAGCCGATATCGCCGCGCGCTGGGCGCTCGACAAACGCTTTGAGCCCGCGATCACAGGCGCGGCCCGCGACGCGCTTTACGAAGGATGGCGGCACGCCGTCGCACGCGTACGCACGCCGCACGCTTGAGGTTTGACTTAAGAATCTTCGGCTTCTACCCTTCAATTGTTGAATAAAGGGGCATTCGGTGGGCGTCGAGCCGATCCGCAAAACGGTTCGCAATGAGGTCTCGCCCGAGGAGTGGGCACTCCGCGTCGATCTTGCCGCGCTCTATCGCCTGGTGGCGCTGTACGGCTGGGACGACCTGATTCTTACCCACATCTCGCTGCGCCTGCCTGGCGACAGGCCGCACTTCCTCATCAATCCGTTCGGTGTGCTGTTCGACGAGATGACAGCCTCGGCGCTGGTCAAGATCGATGCCGAGGGAAACAAGATCGATCCCGATACCACGGACATCAATTACCCCGGTTTCATCCTGCACGGCGCGCTGCACATGGCGCGCGAAGATGCGCGCTGCGTGCTTCATCTGCACACCGCGGATGGCGTGGCCGTGGCATCACAGGAACACGGACTATTGCCCGCGAGCCAGCACGCCATGATGCAGATCCACGACATCGGCTATCACGATTACGAAGGTGTGGTGGTCGAGATGGACGAGCGCGCGCGGCTCGTGCGCGATCTCGGCGACAAGTACTGCATGATCCTGCGCAATCACGGCACGCTGACCGTGGGCCGCAATTGCGCGGAAGCCTGGCTACGCATGTATTTCTTGGAGCGCGCTTGCGCCATGCAGATACGCGCCATGGCAGGCGGCGCCAAGATTAACAAAGCCGCCGATGAAGCTGTGGAAAGAACTTTCGGTCGCGCGCATATCCAGCTTGGTGGGCCATTCGCCAACAAGGCCTGGCCCGGATTGCTGCGCAAACTGGACCGGATTGATCCGTCCTACCGCAACTAGCTATTCGATCTGTTCCGCGCTTTCGTCTTTCGCGAATTTCTCGACCCGAACGTAGTCGGTCTTGCCCGTGCCCAGGACCGGGATGGCGTCAAGGCGCATGATGCGCCGCGGCACTGCCAGCTCGGGCACGCCGTGATTGTGCGCCCAGGCGATGAGCGCCCCGCGGTCGGCATCGGGCGCGGTCGTCACCAGCACGATCTGCTCGCCCTTGCGCGCATCCGGCACGATGACCGCGGCGTGCGAATATTCGGGCCACAGCGCTGCCGCGCAGTTCTCAACCACCGCCAGCGAAACGGTCTCGCCGCCGACTTTGGCAAAGCGCTTCATACGCCCGCGAATGGAGATGAAGCCTTCGCCGTCCACCGACACCACGTCGCCTGTGTCGTACCAGCCATCCGTGAGTGCTTCGATCTGGCCAGGATGCTCCGGCCGCAAATAGCCCAGCATCACATTGGGGCCGCGAATGAACATGCGCCCCGCATTCGGAATGCCGTCCACGGGTTCCAGCCGGTATTCCATGCCCGGCATCAAGTGGCCGACCGTACCAAGCCGGTTAGCGCTCAGCTGATTGGCGGCGACGACGGGCGATGCCTCGGTGACGCCGTAGCCCTCCAACAATTCGATCGAATATTTTCGGCGCAGAAGCTGCCGGGTTTCGTCGCGCAGACGCTCGGCACCGCACACGGCGATTCGCAACGAGTTCAGGTCGCCCTGATCGCCCGCCCGCGCGTATTGCGAAATGAAGGTGTCGGTCGAAAGCAGAATGGTCGAGCCGGTCTGGCGCACGCGATGCGCGATCTCGCGCGGTTGCAAGGGCGTTGGGTGCAAGATCGTCTTCAGTCCCAGATACAGCGGCATCAGTGCGCCGACCGTCAGTCCGAAACAATGGAATGTCGGCAGCGGATTGAACACGACGTCCGATGGAAACAGCTCAATATGCAGGCGCACCTGCTCTACATTGGCGAGCAGATTGGTGTGGCTGAGCACGACGCCCTTGGGCACGCCTTCCGTGCCCGACGTGAAAAGGATTACTGCCGGTGAATTCGGCTCGGGCCTCCGTTCGTAGAGGAAGGGCAGACGGGGGCCGGTAATGGCCGCAACCTTATCCAAGGGCGAAAGCTTCGCCCGCACATCTTCCAGATAGACGATATTCGCCACTTGCCTAAGTTCGCCGACCAAATCCTCAAGTTTGGCGAGATCAACAAAACGATGCGCCGTAATGATGCGCGTGACTTCGGCGGCCTTGAGAGCGGCTTTGATGTTCGCGGCGCCCGCTGTGAAGTTCAGCATTGCGGGTACTCGGCCGTAAGCCGACATCGCAAAAAACGTGATGACTGCGCCGGCGCTGGTTGGCAGCAACACTCCCACCGCGTCGCCTTGCCTCGTGCCGGTTTTCAGTGCGTGGCCCAGAGCGAACGAGGCCCGAATGATCTCGTCATATGTAAGAACGCGCCCGTCTCCGTCGACGATGATCTCTTTGGCGCCGCCGAATTCGTTGCGCGCGTCCAGAAGCGCGCGGAACACGCGCCGGTGTATGCCGCGCGGATCGAGTGCGGGTGGCGAGGCGGGGGCGTCCATCGCGAAAGCCTAGCGCAGGCTTAATGCAGGAAAAACCTTGGGCCAGCCAAAGGGTCGTGATTTCCTGTGGTTCTCCCTATATGTAGTGACGCATGAGCATCGTGTTCGACCAGTCCAAGGACCGGCGCGGCCTCCGCCATCCCGAGAAGGCGGAGCGCCCCGATACGCCGATCCTGCGCAAGCCGGACTGGATTCGTGTCAAAGCACCTGTGAGCCGCGAATACAACGAGACGCGCGCCATCGTGCGTGCGCACGATCTGCACACCGTGTGCGAAGAGGCGGGCTGTCCCAACATTGGCGAATGCTGGGCTAAGGGCCACGCCACCTTCATGATCATGGGCGACACCTGCACGCGTGCCTGCGCTTTCTGCAACGTGAAAACGGGTTTGCCCGGCGCGCTGGACCGCCACGAACCTGAGAACGTCGCCTCGGCGGTAGAGAAGCTTGGGCTTTCGCACGTCGTAGTGACCTCGGTTGACCGCGACGATCTCGATGACGGCGGCGCCGCGCATTTCGCCGCGACCATTCGCGCTATACGCGCGCGCGCGCCCGAGACCACGATTGAAATCCTCACGCCGGATTTCCTGCGCAAAGAGGGCGCGGTCGAAACCGTGATGCAGTCGCCACCTGACGTCTTCAACCACAATCTGGAAACGGTGCCGCGTCTTTATCTCAAGATCCGGCCGGGCGCGCGCTACTTCACCTCGCTGGCGTTGTTGGCGCGCGTGAAAGAGATCGATCCGGACGCTTTCACCAAATCGGGCCTGATGGTCGGCCTTGGCGAGACGCGCGAGGAAGTCATGCAAGTGATGGACGATCTGCGCGCGGCGGGCGTCGACTTCCTCACCATCGGCCAATACCTGCAACCCACGCGCAAGCACGCAGCCGTCGATCGCTTCTGGACGCCCGATGAGTTCAAGGCGCTGGAGGCCATTGCGCGCGCCAAGGGCTTCCTGATGGTCTCCGCCAGCCCGCTGACGCGGTCATCCTATCACGCCGGCGACGATTTCGAGCGCCTGCGGGCCGCGCGGGCGCAAACACAGCAAGCATAAGGAATGCCTCAGCATCGTGAGATCCGCGACCTGCCATACACGGCAGAACAGATGTACGCGGTTGTCGCCGACATGGAGCGCTATCCGGAATTTCTGCCCTGGTGCCTATCCTTGCGCGTACTCACGCGCGCGAAAGACGGCGGCGTAGACGTCGAGACAGCCGAGATGGTGGTCAGCTATCACGCCGTGCGTGAGCGCTATGTCAGCCGCGTGCGGCTTGACCCGGCGGCGCGCATCATCGAGGCCGTGCATATTCAGGGGCCGTTCGAGCGGTTGATCAATCGCTGGCGTTTTGAGCCGCAGGGCACGGGCTGCCGCGTGCACTTCTTCATCGATTTCGCGTTCAAGAACCGGCTGTTGTCGGCGCTCGCCGGCATCGCCTTCGATCGCACGGTGGTGCGCATGGCGGACGCGTTCGTCGATCGCGCCGAAGCACTTTACGGCTAAAGAAGGTTTTCGAGCAGTTTCAAGGCAGCTTCGACCGAGCGCATGCGGATTTCGTGGCGGCCAATGTCGCCGAAGTGATGCACCTTGTGAATTGTCCCGCGGTCTTTTCGCGCCGCCGCGAAGTGGACGAGGCCAACCGGTTTCCCGGCCGTGCCGCCGTCCGGCCCGGCGATGCCCGTCACGGCTATCGAAATGTTGGCATGTCTTAGCGCTCCCTCCGCCATGGCGCGCACGACTTCTTCCGAAACGGCACCCTTCGTTTCGATCAGATGAGGCGGCACACCAAGCAGATCGGTCTTGGCCTCATTGGAATATGTGACGAACCCGCGATCCAGAACATCGGATGACCCTGGAATTTCCGTCAGCACGCCGGCGACCAGACCACCGGTGCAGCTCTCAGCCGTGACCAAACGCAATTTGGCCGCGCGGGCTTTGGCAAGAATTCGTTGCGCAAGTTGCAGCAGGGAAGGGGAAAACATCTAGATCAGCTTGGTGGCGATGACGATGAGCACGCCTGCGGCAATGCCCGCTGCCACGTCATCCAGCATGATGCCGAGCCCGCCCGAATAGCTCTGCAGCCGGTAGATCGGCCACGGCTTCAAGATGTCGAAGAAGCGAAACAATAAGAACGCCGCCGCGATAACGGGCGCATCGAACAGATGCCCCGTGAAGGCGACGGGAAGCAGCGCGATCCACTGGCCGGCCACTTCGTCGATCACACACTCAGACGGATCTTTCTTGTCTGCGAATTTCGCGTGGCGACCTCCGGCCCAAATGCCGAGCAACGTGACCCAGAAGGCGCCTGCAAGCAGCGTCATCCAACCGCCGACCACAGCGAGCCACCAGCCCACGGGCAGAGCGGCCAGCGAGGCCAACGTGCCCGGCACCAGCGGTACGCGCCCAATGCCGAACATGGTCGCGATCTGCGTCGAAGCGGGGTAGGGGTGTGCCATCAGCCGACCCGAAGCGTTGCAATGGTCTGTGCCGCGATGCCTTCACCGCGCCCAGTAAAGCCGAGGCCGTCGGTGGTTGTGCCTTTCACGCTTACGCGCGAAATATCGAGGCCGATGATCTCGGCAATGCGCGCGCGCATGGCCTCGCGATAAGCGCCAATCTTCGGCTGCTCGCAGATCAGCGTGACATCGACATGTATGACTTGGCCGCGCTGGCTTCGGGCCAGATCGACGGCATGTTTCAGGAACAGATGAGACGGCTTGCCGCGCCAGCGTTCGTCGGATGAAGGAAAGTGCACGCCGATATCGCCTGCACCCAGCGCACCAAGGACCGCATCCGTCAGCGCGTGGAGACCGACATCGGCATCGGAATGGCCTTCCAGGCCTTTCGTGTGCGGAATCTTCACGCCGCACAGCCAGAGATGCTCGCCCACGCCAAAGCGATGCACATCGAAACCCGTGCCGGTGCGGATATCCGCCCCGCCTGCGATGCGTTCGGCCAAAGCGAAATCGTCTGCTGTGGTGATCTTGAGGTTCATCTCTTCGCCTGCGACCGTGGCGATTGACAGGCCAGCACGCTCGGCAAGCGCCAGATCGTCGGTGACGCTTTCTTTCGGAAAACGCCGGTGCGCATCCAATATGGCATCGAAACGAAATCCCTGGGGTGTTTGTGCGCGGAAAACATGGTCGCGCGAGACGATCTCATATTTTTTGCCGGCCTGGCGGTGCAACGTGTCGGTCACCGGCAGTACCGGTGCCACGGCGTCGGCATTATTCAACGCCTTGATCACGCGCTGGATCAGTGCAGGCGAAACGAACGGCCTCGCCGCATCGTGGATGAGAACGCGGTCGGGCTTTTCCTTCGCCAGCGCTTCCAGCCCGAGACGAACCGACTCCTGCCGCGTCTCTCCTCCATAAACCGATGGCCACTTCACCACCTCAGCGAAACGAGACCTGTCATCCTTGTTGATGACCACCCGCACCGCATCGGCCGCTTTGGCGAATACTTCAACCGACCACGCCAGCAAGGGGCGGCCGCCGAGCAGGCAGTATTGCTTGGGCACATCGCCCCTTAGGCGCGCACCGCGACCTGCCGCAACAATGAGCGCTACCGTGGTCATCCCCAGGCTCTCCAGTGCCTAGACTTTAGGCATACGGCGTTTTTGCCCAAAATATAAGCAATCAAGTGATTCGAGCGGCGCGATGACCGAGCCAAGCGGCAATCAGGCGGGCGGCATTCTGGGCGCATTGCCCATGCCGGTGCTCCTCGTCGGGCCGCACGGCGAACTTCGCTACGTCAACGCGGCCGCCGAGCAGTTCTTTGCCATGGCGGAGGCTGCGCTGCTTCAGCACGCGCTGGCCGATCTGTTGCCCCCCGCAAGCCCACTTTTCGCGCTGATGCGCCAGGCGCGTGAGCGCGGCGCATCGGTGGGCGAGCGCAATCTCGATCTTTCCAACCCGCGACTGGGCGAGCGCATCGCGGACGCGACGATTACGCCTGCCGGCGACGATCTGGTTGTTGTCCTGCACGAGCGCAGCGTGGCGCAGCGGCTCGACCGCCAGCTTCAGCATCGGGGCGCCGCGCGCGCCGTATCGAACATGGCTGCGGTGCTAGCGCATGAAGTGAAGAATCCGCTCGCGGGCATTCGCGGCGCGGCGCAGCTGCTGGAAGACGCAGTTCGGCCGGCTGACCGCAATCTCGTGCAGCTCATTTGTGATGAGACCGATCGTGTGCGCGCGCTCATCGATCGTATGGAGTCGTTCGGCAATCCGGCGGCGCTCATTCGCTTGCCGGTGAACATCCATGAAGTGCTGGATCGCGTCTGCCAGGTGGCGAAGACGAGTTTTGCGCGCGAGAGGCGCATCGTCGAGAATTACGATCCGTCGCTGCCGCCCGTGCTAGGCGACCGCGATCATCTCATCCAGGCCTTCATGAACATCGTGCGCAACGCGGCGGACGCGGCGCTCCAGGGCGGCGAGATCGTGCTGGCGACCGCCTATCGCCCGGGCCTGCGCATGCATCCGCAGAATCTGCCGCTGGAAGTAACTGTGCGCGACAATGGTCCGGGCATCGCAGCGTCGCTGCTGCCCCACGTCTTCGATCCGTTCGTAACAACCAAAAGTAACGGCGCGGGCCTGGGCTTAGCGCTCGTGGCAAAGATCATTGGTGATCATGGTGGAATCGTCGAGTGCGAGTCCCAGCCGCGCAAGACTGTCTTCCGGGTGCTCTTGCCCATCGCCCTGACCGATCTCGACACACCGATTCACGCCCTGGAGAAAGCATATGCCTGACGCCACCATCCTGCTTGCAGACGACGACGCCGGCATTCGCACAGTGCTCGACCAAGCACTGACGCGCGAAGGCTATGCCGTGCGGACAGCGACCAACGCGGCCGGCCTCTGGCAACTCGTGTCGGCAGGCGCAGGCAATCTGATCGTCACGGACGTTGTACTTCCCGACCAAAACGCGTTCGATCTCTTGCCGCGCATCAAGGAGTTGCGGCCCGAACTGCCCATCGTGGTGATGAGCGCCCGCAACAACATCCTCACGGCCATCGCAGCGGCCGAAAGCGGAGCCTACGAATATTTGCCCAAGCCCTTCGATCTGCGTGAGTTGACTTCGGTCGTACAACGCGCACTCGCCGCGCCAAGCAAGGGCGCGGCTAATGACACAGACAATGCGCAGCGGCTGCCGCTGATCGGGCGCTCGGCCGCCATGCAGGAGATCTATCGCGTCATCGCCCGCGTGACGCAGACCGATCTCACAGTCATGATCTCGGGCGAATCCGGCACCGGCAAAGAGCTGGTCGCGCGCGTGCTGCACGATTATGGCAAGCGCCGTGAGCGCCCGTTCGTGGCTGTGAACATGGCGGCAATCCCGCGCGAGTTAGTTGAGAGCGAACTCTTCGGCCATGAGCGGGGCGCATTTACGGGCGCGGTGACCCGCGGGCCCGGGCGCTTCGAGCAGGCTGAAGGCGGCACGCTGTTCCTGGACGAAATCGGCGACATGCCGATGGAAGCGCAAACGCGGCTCCTACGGGTGCTTCAACAGGGCGAATACATGAGCGTCGGCGGCCGGGTGGCGATCCGTACTGACGTTCGCATTATCGCGGCCACCAACAAGGATCTGCACAATCTGATTCAGCATGGATTGTTCCGTGAAGATCTGTTTTATCGCCTGAATGTCGTCCCTTTGCGCATGCCGCCGTTGCGGGAGCGGATGGAAGACGTGGCCGATCTCGCGCAACATGTTCTTGCCAAGGCGCGCGCGCAGGGCCTGCCGGCCAAGCAATTCGATCCGGGCGCCGTCGAACGACTCAAGGCTTACGATTGGCCCGGCAATGTGCGCGAGCTTGAAAATCTGGTTTGCCGCCTGACCGTGCTCACGACGGGTGACACGATTGATGCAGGAGCTGTAAACGCAGAGTTGAACGCGGCCTCGCGCGTGGTGGCCGCGGATGAGAACGCCGGCAATCTCTCATCGCTCGTCGAGCGCCATCTGAAAGCGCATTTCTCGCAATTTGGCGGTCATCTGCCCCCGTCCGGGCTTTATGATCGTGTTATCACTGACATCGAACGGCCTTTGATCTCGATCGCGCTCGATGCGGCGCGCGGTAACCAAATCCGCGCTGCGCAACTGCTTGGCCTTAACCGCAACACCCTGCGCAAGAAGCTGCGCGAACTGGGCATCGATGCGGTCAGGGGTGCACGCCTACGTTGAGGCAATGTTGCAACGCGGCATTCTTGCAACAAACTGTGACTTTGCTACACTCCCGGCTTCTGCATAAGACCCAGTTTCCTTGGAAAAGCTCGTACCTGCGGGGGCGAATGGCAACGACGTCGGCGTACCAGTCGCAAGTTCCCCAAGCCCCAGGTCAAAAGGGTCCATTCCGAATCCTCGGGGCTTTGTCCAAGCCAACGCTGCTGGCCTTGTTCGCGGCCCTCGCCACGGTCGTTTCCGGCGCCGTCACCTACGCCACACTGACCGGCCTCGCGCCCTACAAAGCGACGCCGACCGCCATGGTGGTGATGGTTCTGGTGAACCTCACCCTGGTGCTCACCCTTGGCGCGCTGATCGCCTGGCGCCTTGTGCGGCTCTGGGCGCAGCGGCGCAGTGGCGCAGCGGGATCGCGATTGCATGTCCGCCTCGTCGTCACCTTCAGCGCCATTGCCATCGTACCTGCCATCATCGTGGCGGTCTTCGCCGCCGTGTCGCTTAACCTCGGCATGGAAACCTGGTTCAGCGCGCGCGTGCGCACAGCGCTCGACAATTCCGTCAACGTCGCCCAGGCCTATGTGAAGGAGCATGCGCAGACCATCATCTCGGACATTCTGCCCGTTGCGGCCGATCTCAATGCGCAGGGCCCCAAGCTGAAGGACGACCCGGCGCGCTTCGGCGAATTCCTCGAACAGCAGGCCAAGGCGCATTTGCTGCCGGCGATTTCGATCATCGATTCCAAGGGCACAGTGCTGATCAGCACCAAGCAGCCCTGGGTGCCGGAGCTCGGCGCAATTACTTCGGCCGATATCGTGCAGGCCAATCAGCACAAAGTGGTTTTGCTGACAGAGGCGAACGACCGCTTTGTCTCGGCGTTGATGCGCTTGGATGCCTTCGTCGACGCCTATCTGCTGGTCTCGCGCAACGTCGATCCTAAGGTTCTTGAATATCAGCAGAACACCAATGCGGCCGTCGCCGAATACAACCGGCTCAGCCAGGACCGCGACGACATCCAGCTCAACTTCGCAGTTCTCTATGTCGTTATCGCCCTCCTTATCCTTCTTGCTGCGGTTTGGCTGGGCCTGTGGGCGGCAAACCGGATTGTCTCGCCGATCGGACGTTTGGTCGGCGCGGCCGAACGCGTCACCGAAGGCGATCTCGGCGCGCGCGTGGCCGTGGGGCGCAACGACGACGAGATCGGCTCGTTAAGCCACGCCTTCAACCGCATGACCTCGCAGTTGGAAGGCCAGCGCAACGCGCTCGTCGACGCCAACTTGCAACTCGACGCGCGCCGCCGCTTCACCGAGGCCATGCTTGCCGGCGTCAGCGCGGGCGTGGTCGGCCTCAACGGCGAAGGGCGGATCACATTGATCAACCGCACGGCGGCGCAACTTCTCAACGCCGCGCCCGAAGAAATCGAAGGCCGCCACTATGCGGAATGCATGCCCGAACTGGCCGCCCTCATCCGCCGCGCCATGCGCGAAGCCGCGAGCCGCACCTCGGGGCAGGTGGACATCAAACGCGATGGGGTGGCGCGTCACTTAAACGTCCAGGTGTCCAGTGAGGCTGGCGAGAAGGAGCATGGCTTTGTCGTCACCTTCGACGACATCAGCGACCTCGTCTCAGCGCAACGCACGGCCGCCTGGGCCGACGTGGCGCGGCGCATCGCGCACGAGATCAAGAATCCGCTGACGCCCATCCAGCTCTCGGCCGAGCGCCTGAAGCGCAAATATGCCGATGAGGTCGCGAGCGACCCCGAAGTCTTCAAGCAATGCACCGACACGATCATCCGTCAGGTGCATGACATTGGGCGTATGGTGGACGAGTTCTCCTCCTTCGCCCGCATGCCCGCGCCTGTCATCCAGATCGAATCCGCGCAAGAACTCGTCCGCCAGGCGGTGTTCCTCCAGCGCGTTGCGCAGCCGCAAGTTGCATTCGACGTCAACTTGCCGAAGGACATTGTCCAGTTCGAATGCGACGGGCGCCTGGTTGCGCAGGCGCTAACCAATGTGCTGAAAAACGCCGGCGAGGCCATCGCAGCCCGCGTGGAAAAAGGCGACGATACGCGGGGGCGCATCGTCATCGACGTGAATGCCGACGAGAAGCGTGTTGTCATCGCTGTGCGTGACAACGGAGTGGGGTTACCGAAAGAGCATCGCCATCGCCTGACCGAGCCTTACGTGACGACGCGCGCGAAAGGCACGGGCTTGGGGTTGGCGATCGTGCGCAAGATTCTCGAAGACCATGGTGGAGAGCTGACGCTCGAGGATGCGCCGAACGAAGCGCCTGGCGCCGTTGTGCGCATGGCGTTTCCCTTGCGTCAGCGCGTGAATAAGCAAACGGGGTTAGGTCATGAAACCGAACGGGTCGCTGGTAGCGTGTGAAGTTCTCGTCGTCGATGATGAGGTCGATATTCGCGAACTGATGGCGGGCATCCTCGCGGATGAGGGCTACCAGACGCGCGTCGCTTCCGACAGCGACAGCGCGCTTTCCGCTGTGGCGCAGCGCCGCCCACATCTCGTCCTGCTCGACGTCTGGCTTCAGGGCAGCAAGCTCGACGGCATCCAGGTGCTCGAGAACGTGAAGCGCGACCATCCCGATCTTCCTGTCGTCATCATTAGTGGCCATGGCAACATTGAGACTGCGGTCGCCGCCATCAAGAAAGGCGCCTACGACTTCATCGAGAAGCCGTTCAAGGCGGACCGACTGGTGCACGTAGTGAAGCGCGCGCTGGAGTCGGCGCGGCTCAAACGCGAAATCCAGGAACTGAAACTCAAGGCAGGGGATGAAGCCGAGCTTGTGGGCTCGTCGTCGGCGATTGCACAGTTGCGTCAGCTGGTCGAGAAGGTTGCGCCTACGGGCAGCCGCATTCTCATTTCCGGGCCTCCCGGCTCGGGCAAGGAAGTGACGGCGCGGCTCATTCATGCACGCTCCCGCCGCGCCAACAACGGTTTCGTGGCCATCAACTGCGCCATGATGGCGCCCAACCGCATCGAAGCTGAGCTGTTCGGCGTCGAAGGCGGCGAGGGGCCGCGCAAGATTGGCCTGCTTGAGCTCGCGCATGCCGGCACCTTGTTCCTTGATGAAGTCTCGGACATGCCGCTGGAAACGCAAGGCAAGATCCTGCGCGTTCTCATCGACCAGACCTTCCAGCGCATCGGCGGCACCACGCGCGTGCAGGTCGATGTGCGGGTGATTTCTTCGACCACCAAGGATCTGCGCGCCGAGATCGAGGCCGGCCGGTTCCGCGAGGACTTGTATCACCGGCTGAATGTTGTACCGGTTCGGGTCCCCTCACTGGCCGAACGACGCGACGATATCCCCTCGCTGATCTCGCACTTCATGAAGCGCCTTTCCGCGGCGTCGGGTCTGCCCGCACGTGAAGTTGGCGACGACGCAATGGCTGTGCTGCAGGCCTTCGCGTGGCCCGGTAATGTGCGTCAGCTTCGCAACGTGGTAGAGCGCCTTCTCATCCTCGCCATGGAAGATGCAACGGAAGCAATCTCGGCCGATCTGTTGCCACCCGATTTCACATCGGCGGCCTCGCCCTGGGCCAATGGCGCCAAGAGCGATCTCATCATTTCGTTGCCACTGCGGGAGGCGCGCGAAATTTTCGAACGCGAATACCTGCTGGCGCAGATCAACCGATTCGGTGGAAATATCTCGCGTACGGCCGCCTTTATTGGCATGGAGCGCTCGGCGCTGCACCGCAAGCTGAAATCGCTTGGCGTGTCGCCGGGCCGGGCGGAAGCCGCGAGCTTCAACGCGTGATCCTTCGAGGAGCGCTGCTGCGCAGCGCTCCTCAGGATGAGGCCGAAGGAAGGTGCCTCATGCTGAGGAGCAAAGCGTCTCGAAGCATGAGGAGCCAGGCTTGAATCTCCATTCACGCCGCTTGCCGGCGGGACGCATCGCTTATGTCGATGGCCGCTATCTCCCGCATGGTGAGGCGGGCGTGCACATCGAAGATCGCGGCCTGCAATTTGCCGACAGCATCTATGAAGTCTGCGCCGTCGCGGGCGGTCGCCTGCTCGATGAAGAGGCACACCTCGCGCGTTTGCAGCGCAGCCTCCGCGAAATAGCGCTGCCGATGCCAATGCCACAGCGCGCGCTGAAGGCGGTCATGCACGAAACGGTGCGCCGCAACCGTGTGCGCGATGGCGTGCTCTATCTGCAAATCACCCGTGGCGCGCTGAGGCGAGATCACCCGATCCCCGATTATGTGGAACCGAGCCTGATCATCACGGCGCGGCCTTTGGACATGGCAGCGTTCGCCAAGCGCCGGGCAGAAGGTATCGCGGTCGTGACCAGGCCCGACATCCGCTGGGGCCGCTGCGACATCAAGTCGACGGGGCTTCTCCCCAATGTGCTGGCCAAAACCGAGGCGCGGCAAAACGGCGCGTATGAGGCTTGGCTGGTGGATCGCGACGGGTTCGTTACCGAGGGTACGTCCACCAACGCCTGGATCGTGACGCAAGAGGGCAGGGTGGTCACGCGCGCCCTCGGCCCCGCGATCTTGACGGGCGTCACGCGCGCGGCCGCTATTCAAGCGCTGGCCGAAGCGCAATTAACCGTAGATGAGCGCTCTTTCCGTGCAGACGAAGCGTATGCCGCCCGCGAAGCCTTCATTACAGCGGCAACAGCGGGTGTTGTGCCTGTCGTCCGCATCGATGGGCGGAGCATCGGCGATGGTAAACCAGGACCTGTGTCGGCGCGTGTTCACGCGCTGTACCGCGCATCGGCCGAACACGAAGCGGGTTTGTAACCCTCACGCGAATTTTGTTTGGCTAGCGGCGAGGGGTGCCGCTAAGGTCACGAGTGGGCCGGTCGTGTCCGCCCGCGCGATGACAAATGGGACCACCCATGACAGAAAAACAGCAGAACCTGCAGGACACGTTTCTCAATGCCGTGCGCAAGAGCAAGACACCCGTCACCATCTATCTGGTGAACGGCGTCAAGCTGCAGGGCAATATCACCTGGTTCGATAATTTTTGCGTGCTTCTGCGCCGCGAAGGTCAGGCGCAGCTTGTCTACAAGCATGCCATCTCCACCGTGATGCCAATGGGGCCGGTCGCGCTGCAAGAGCAGGAAGTGGCGGTAGCCACGGAGGCCGCCTGAACCGCGTGCGCGTGAAAGCGAAGGGCGGGCAGTGGCATGCCGGCTCGCGCCGCGCCGTCGTTTTGCACGTCGAGTACAAGTCGCGAAGCGCGAAGCAGCGTTCACGCACAGCGGATGATCGCCTTGCGGAATCCGTGAATCTGACTGTGGCCATCGGACTGCATGTCGTCGAAGCGATGATTGCGCCGTTGGCCAAGCCGGCGCCGGCGACGCTGATTGGCGCGGGGAAGGTCGACGAGATCAAGTCTATTTGTGCGGCGCTTGAGCCCGAGCTGGTCATCGTCAATGCCGCGCTCAGCCCCGTGCAGCAGCGCAACCTAGAACGCGCCTGGGGCGCCAAGGTGCTCGACCGCACGGCGCTCATTCTGGAAATTTTCGGCGAACGGGCGCGGACAAGGGAAGGGCGCTTGCAGGTCGAACTGGCGCATCTCACGTATCAGCGTTCGCGCCTGGTGCGCAGCTGGACGCACTTGGAGCGCCAGCGCGGCGGCTTCGGCTTCCTGGGCGGCCCAGGCGAGACGCAGATCGAAACCGACCGCCGGTTGATCGGCGAGCGCATTGCCAAGCTCCGCAAGGAGCTCGAAGCGGTGAAGCGCACGCGCGGGCTGCATCGGCAGGCGCGCAAGCGCGTGCCCTATCCGGTGGTGGCGCTGGTTGGTTACACAAACGCCGGCAAATCGACGCTGTTCAACAAGCTCACGAGCGCCGAGGTGTTCGCCAAGGACGTGCTGTTCGCCACGCTCGATCCGACCATGCGCGGGCTGGCGCTTCCGCGAGGGCGCAAAGTTATCCTGTCCGACACCGTGGGCTTCATCGCCGATCTGCCGACGCAATTGGTCGCCGCCTTCCGCGCCACGCTGGAAGAGGTGCTGGAGGCTGACATCGTGCTCCATGTGCGCGACATCGCCCACGAAGAGAGCGAGGCTCAGAAGGCCGACGTGCTCAAGGTGCTGGACGAACTTGGCGTCGACGAAGAAGCGCGGCCCCTTGTGGAGGTTTTGAACAAGATCGACCTGCTGCCGGAGGAGACGCGCAAGGGTCTGCTCGCCCGCAATCTGGCGCGACCAGATGGGCCGACAGCCGTATCCGCTCTGTCGGGCGAGGGACTGGAGTCGCTCAGGCTGATGCTGGAGCGCTTGCTCGGCAGCGCCGAACAGACCTTCGTTCTCACGCTCGATCATGCCGATGGCGCTGGGCTCGCCTGGGCCTATGAGCATGGCCACGTACGCGAACGCGCCAACCGGGCTACGGGCATCCGCTTGAGGCTTGCAATCGATCCACAATATATCGACAGGTTCCTGTCCCGTTACGGCCACAAACTCGTGTTTGAACAGGCTGTTCGCAAAGTTTCCTGATGTGACTCACAGGCTGGGGATTATGTGAGCTAGCGCTCGGCCCTCTTCGCTTGCTGCCAGAGCGCTTCCATCTCGTCGAGGGAAGCGTCTTCAAGCTTGCGGCCCTGTTTCTCAAGACTGTCTTCGATCACCTTGAAGCGGCGCAGAAATTTGGCATTGGCGCCACGCAGGGCCGCCTCGGGGTCCAGCTTCAAATGCCGGGCGAGGTTGGCCAGCACGAACAGCAGGTCGCCGAATTCCTCGGCTATCTTGTCCTTGTCGCCTGACGCCGCGGCCTCGGCCAGCTCGCGGGATTCTTCCGCGATCTTATCGGTCACCAGCTGGGCGCTCGGCCAGTCGAAGCCGACCTCGGCCGCGCGTTCCTGAAGCTTCACGGCACGGGAAAGCGCGGGCAGGGCGCGGGCCACGTCTTCCAGATGGCCGCCGCTCTTCTTGAGCTTGGCCGCGCGTTCGCGGCGCTTGATCACGTCCCAGGCCTCGCTCACATCGCCTGAAGTCGTGGCCTTGCTGTCAGCGAAAACATGTGGGTGCCGGCGGGTCATTTTCTCCGCCAGGCCGCGCGCGACATCGCCAAAATCGAACAAGCCTTTTTCGCCGGCCATCTGCGCGTGGAACACCACCTGCAACAGCAGGTCGCCCAACTCGTCCTTCAGGCTGGCATAGTCCTTGGCCTCGATGGCCGCGGAAACCTCGTAGGCTTCCTCGATGGTGTAGGGCGCGATGGAGGCGAAATCCTGCTCCAGATCCCACGGACAGCCGCCTTTGGGATCGCGCAACCGGCGCATGAGTTCGAGAACGGCGGCGATGTCTGACGGCATGCGTAGCGAATAGGGGAATTTGCCCCTATCCGCCACCCGGCATTTCTACTCGCCCATTTCCTTCAGCTTCGCTTGGGCCTTGGCCATGAAGGCGAAGATTTCCGGATTGAGGGGCAGTTTGGGCGCCGCCTTGGGGTCGGCCATGGCCTCGCTCCAGATGGCGCGCACCTTGCCTGCAACGGCCGGATCGCCGCCGGTGAACTGGTCCACCAGCGCCTTCCAGCGCCGCGCCACGGCCAGCGCTTCCGCGCTGTGCGGGTCGCCCTTGGCCATGGCGGCTTTGGCGTCCGCGATCACAGTCTCCCAGCTGTCGCTGGCCGCCTTTTGATCGAATTTGCGGGCGGTGAGGGCGGCGGCTTCCTCGGGCGTGAAGTACTTGGCCGAGATGGGGTCGAAGATCGCTTTCATTTCCTCGGGTGTGGCTTTGCCGGACATCGTCGTCTCCTTGGTGAGGGTTGTGAGATCGTCGATGGACAGGGTTTGGCCTTCGGCCAGCTTGGCCCGCGCATCGCGGATAAGCCTGAGCGCTTTTTCCACGCGCGCGCTTTCGCCGGTAAGCGCCTTTTCCTGTAGCGCCAGCACTTCGGCCAGCCCGGCGCCGCGCTTGTTCAACAGCTCGGCAATCTTGGCCAGCGTCAGGCCAAGCCTTTTCAGCGCCAGCACCTGGTGGAGGCGGGCGATCTCGGCCGGGCCATAGGTGCGCCATGAGGCCTGCGTGCGCGTGGGTCTAACCAGCCCATAGCGCTCGTAGAGGCGCAGCGCTTTCACCGTCACGCCCAGGCGGCGTGCCGTCTCGGCCGGGCTCAGGCGGCGTTCGCTCACCGTAGCCCCGCGGGCCGCGGCGTGCGGGACGAGGTCAGGCGCGTTGAGCACTGGTGACGATCTCTTACATGGACATGTCTTTCTTCACCGGCCCCTGCGTGAAAGTGAGGTGAAAGCCGTCCGGGTCGGTCACGGTGAAGTCTCGCGCGTTCCAAGGGCGGTCTCCGGGTTCGCGGACAATTTTAGCACCCTTGCCGCGGGCTTTGTCGGCGATGTCGTCTACCGTGCCTTTGGAGACCTGATAGCTAAGGCTAATGCCAGCGCCTTTGGGGCCGGTCACTGGCTCGCGCTCGGGGACGAGCAACAGGTCGGCGTAGCGGGTCCAGCGCATGTGGGCGAGGGCGGCCGCGCCACCTGGGCCCGGCATCACGAACACGCATTCGAAGCCGAGCGCGTCCTGATACCAGCGCATGCTTGCGCCAACATCGCGCACGGACAGCGTGGCGAAGGAAGGCATTGGGTAGTACTCGGCGTTCTGTTCCATGGGGGCGTCTCTCTTATTCATCGTCGGGCCGCGTTCTGGGGCCGACGTTCTCGGGCCGGACCCAAGGGACGGCGCAAGAGGTATTTTGCACTCGTGCGGCGCACGGCGAGGGTGCGGTGAACCGGCCAAATCCAGCCCAGTCTATTTCGTATAAGCAATATTATGGGAAATTATGGCCGACGTTACACTTGGCAGTGTAACGTCACCAATTATGGTAGTGGTTTCTGTCTGGCAACAACGTAAGTGTAGTTCGGAGGAAGATCGTCAATATCTTTGTGACTAAGCCAGACAAGTCCGTCCCAATTCATGACTTGCAGATTGTGCCCTATTCGGGAGCAGGACTCGCGATATCTCTTTAGACCAGCCAACTTGGTCAGGTCCTTATCGTTGGCACCCACGGTATGAGGCGGCAGAATCCTTGGCAACGCTAGCACTGCACAGGCATCCATGATCGCAGGCATGTCGAAAGTTATCGGTATGTGGGAGTGCGCGAAGGCATTTCGGATATGGCGGATAGTCTCCAACGTATTGAAAGTCTCATCACCAAATAGGCCGAATGCATAGGCAATGTGTATCTTGTTCCTGAATGAACCCAGCGGCTTCTCTGCGCCAAAAAGCATATCAGCGCGACCAAGCGACATGATGCTGCGCAGTGCGGAGTCCAGGCCCACTTCGGTATTGGCTGCCAACAGGATTGCAGCACCCCGCGGGTTGCTATCGCTTCCTGTCTGCTCAAAGAACTCATTGAAATCATCTGGTCCTGCTGGCTCTCTTGTCAGGTTACCCAATGCACTCCAAATTGAGCGCATCTTTGCACCAGCCTTCCGGCGTTTGTGGCGAGGGTTCGCTAGCCTTCCTGGTGGTTTCGGCGGGTGTTTCATGATGCTAACTTGAGTCTCATGACTGATCTTAATCGCTACAGCACCACAGAAACTGTGCGCCGCCGTGAGGCCGCGGATGCTAAATACGCCGCCTTTTAAGCATACACCTCTCAAAAAGACGCGGAACCCTAAGGCTAAACCGAGTCGGCTAAAGAAATGAGCGCGTTGTGGGCGACGTAGAAAGAGCGCGACAACAAGAGAAATCGCGAAAGCGAGCGCTCGAAAACGAAGAGTTAAACCGCAACCGCCGAACAGCGGACGCTACCGTGCGCTCAGCCAATGCCGCTGAGCGGGCGAACTACATTTCAATTGGAGCCTTCATAATTTCTGTTCTGGCTCTTGCGGTTGCCATTTTTGCTTTATTGAGACATTCGTAAATCACAGGCGCGTCTCCCGCGACTCCAAGGAGAAATGCATGCATTTCGATCTCTACACGCTCAGCGGCATGGCCGGCGCGGTGCTTGTCGTCGCCGCCTATCTCGCCAATCAGGCAAAGAGGCTTCCGTCCGACGATTGGCGGTTTCCCACGGCAAACCTGCTGGGCGCGGTACTGATCCTGGTTTCCCTCTATAATGCCTGGAACTTGCCGGCGGCGCTGATCGAGGTTTTCTGGGCCGGCATCAGTATCTACGGACTGAGCACCGCGCGCCGCGCCGCCTAAGCATTCAAACAGGGAGTATCAGATGTCGCGTATTTGGAAGTTCGCAGTAGCGGTACTGATGATCGCGCTGCCCGTATCGGCGCAGGGCAAGGAAAAGGTCACGATCAGCTGTTTCTACGAATCCGGCGTCAACCAGGGCCAAAAAATCTCGGACTACACCCTCGTCAATTTGCACGGCCCCAAGGTTCCCAAAGGCACCGTGATCCATTTCACGCTGACGAGCGCACCCGGCAAGCAATACACCGCGACCGCGCCCAAGGATCTCGACAAGATGGACGATTTCTCGACCGGCGGCACCTACCCGTCGGGCGGTTGCGACGCCTGGTGGGAGAAATAGCTAGAGCGGCAGCGTGATCTCCATCCCGTCATAGGCGGGCTCGATGCCCTTGGGCAACTCGCGCACAAGCGTCGCATAGTCCATCGACGTATGCAGGTTGGTCAGGATGGCGCGTTTGGGGCGCACGCGCGCGATCCATTCCAGCGCCTGCTCCAGGTTGGCGTGCGTGGGATGCGGCTTGTATTGCAGCGCGTCCACGATCCAGCACTCGACGCCTTCAAGGGCCGTGAACGCTGCGTCGTCCAACCCGTTCACGTCGCTTGAATAGGCGATCGCACCAAAGCGATAGCCGAGGCTGCGCACGCCGCCATGCTCCTGCCAGAAGACGCGGACGGGGATGGGGCCGCCCTCCCCCGTAACCTCGAACGGCTTGAAAGGCTCCTTGATGATTTGCGCGGAAACGATCGGGCGATAGACGCTGCCTTCCGGCTGGCTGAAGGCATAGGCGAACTGCCCCATGATATGGGCCAACGTGTCTTCGTCGCCGTAGATCGGGATTTGCCGGCGTTCCGTCAGCGCGAAGGGCCGCAGATCGTCGATGCCGTGCGTCTGGTCGGCGTGGGGATGGGTAAGCAAGACCGCATCGAGATGTGTTACGCGCGCCGAAAGCATCTGCTCGCGCAAGTCGGGCGACGTATCGACGAGCAGGGCGGTCCCTCCCCGCCTGACAAGCACCGAGCAACGCAAACGGCGGTTCTGCGGATTTTTGGGATCGCAGGTGCCCCAATCCCCCGCGCCACCGGGGCCACCCAGGCGCGGCACACCGCCCGATGAGCCACAGCCGAGGATGGTGAGAGTGATAGCGTTGCTCATGCCCCCCCACCATTGTCATGGCCCGATTTATTCGGGCCATCCAGTCGGCGCGTGTCCACGCGCCGGATGGGTCCTCCATCACCTGGATGGCCCGCTTTTGCGGGCCATGACAATTTTGTTTTCCGGTTCATGGTTTGCGGATTTTCGAGAACAGGCGGAAGAAGTTTGCGGTGGTAGCATCGGCGATCGCTTCCGCGCTAACGCCCTTCAGCTCGGCGAGCATGGAGGCAGTATGCACTACAAAGGCGGGCTCGTTGCGCTTGCCGCGCACGGGTTGTGGCGCGAGGTAGGGCGCGTCCGTTTCCACCAGCAGCCGGTCGAGCGGCACGTCCCTGATTGTTGCCCGCAACTCTTCCGATTTCCGAAAGGTCGCGATGCCCGACACCGAGATAAAGAAGCCGAGATCGAGCACCGCGCGCGCAAGCCGGGGCGTGCCGGTGAAGCAATGGATCAGGCCGGGGAAGGCGCCCCTCCCCTGCTCTTCTTGTAGGATCGCAATCGTATCGTCCTCGGCATCCCGCGTGTGGACGATAAGGGGCAGCTGCGCCTCGCGGGCGGCAGCAATGTGTACGCGGAAGTCCGCGATCTGCGCCTCACGCGGACTGTGATTGTAATAATAGTCGAGCCCGCTCTCGCCGAAGCCCACCACCTTGGGATGCCGTGCCGCCTTGAGCAGCACCTCGGGCCCATCGAGGGGCTCGACCTTCGCCTCGTGCGGATGCACGCCAACCGAGCAGTGAATGTCGGGTGCGCGCTCGGCCACGGCGAGCACGCCGGCAAATTTGGCCAGCTCGGTGCCGATGGTGAGGAAATGGCTGACGCCCGCTTCCCGCGCGCGCGCCAGAACGCCATCGAGCTCGGGGGCGAATTCTGGAAAGTCGAGATGGCAGTGACTATCGACGAGCATGCCTCTACGCCCTCATGCTTCGACGGGCTCAGCATGAGGGCTTTGGGTGGGCCTCACCCTGAGCCTGTCGAAGGGTGAGGCCTGGTTCAAGTTCACAGGGCTCCGCTCCGTCTCTTCACTTCTTCCAAGACTAAGGCCGACGATAGAACCGTCTGGCGCGGATCGAGATGCAGGCCATCGGCGCGCGCGAACATCGCGTTCAGGCGCTCCCACACGTCGACCCAGCGGTCGAGATGTGCGCCCTTCCCCGCTTCGGCAACGGCGCGTACGCGGTTGGCCAGCGCCTGGCGCAAGAACTGACCGAAATTTGCCAAACCATCGTCGCGCAGGCGAGCCACCTTGTCCCCCAGTGCCAGGATTTTCGGCACGTCGGGCGCGCCCTTTGCGGCAAGCAGGCTTTCTGCCGCACGCGCGAGCTCGAGACCGTCTTCAGACGCCAGGCGCAACGCGAGGCCGAGCGAACCCTCGGCAACATGCGCCAGCGCTTCACGATCCTTTGCACCCATCTCCAGCAGGCGCTCGGCCAGCGCCGTTTGCAGTGCTTTGTCATCCAGCGGGCGCAAATCGATGCGCTGGCAGCGCGAACGGATGGTTGGCAGCAAGCGGCCCGGCGCATGCGCGAGAACCAGCAGCAATCCCTTAGCCGGCGGTTCTTCCAAAGTTTTCAGGAGTGCGTTGGCCGCTTCCTCGTTCATGTCGTCTGCCGTGTCGACAATGGCGACGCGCCAGCCGCCTTGCGCCGACGTCAGGCCGTAGAACGACGACAGCCGCCGGATCTCGTCTACTTTCAGCGCGGTCGGCAGCTTGCCTTTGTCGTCGACGCGGCGCGAAAGAACGAGCAGACCTGGATGCGCCCGCGCTTCGACCTGTTTAGACACGATGTCAGTTGCCGGAACCGCCAGATCGGCAGGGCCTTCGGCAGTCGCGCCGTACTTCAGCATGTACCGTGCGATGCGGTAGGCGAAGGTCGCTTTGCCGACGCCGGACGGGCCGGTGATCAGCCAAGCATGGGCGAGCCGGCCGCTGCGGATGGCATGAGCTGCGCGCGCCAATGCCGCCTCCTGGCCGACCAATTCGTAAGTTTCGCGCGGGTGTGGCTGGCCCTCGACGCGGTCGGGCTCGGGCGTGGGCTCGGCTGCTTTGATGCGTTTGATCATGGCGCCAGCTTATCCTTCACCGTCTGCCAGATATCTGCCGCCACTTCATCCTGCGAACGATCGCCGTTCAACAGCATGCAACGCTCTGGCTCGCTGGAAGCGATGTCGATAAAGGCGCGGCGCAATTTCTGGTGAAACTGCGTGCCAAAGCGTTCGTAGCGCGTGCCGTGCGCAAGCCCGCGGGTATGGGCGCGCAACAGACCGCTTTCTGCGGGCATGTCCAGAATGATGGTCAGATCGGGGCGAAATCCTTCGAGCGCAATGGCCTGCATCTCGCGCACCACGTCCAGGCCCAGGCCGCGCGCGACACCCTGATAGGCGAGCGTCGAATCCGAAAAGCGGTCGCAGACCACCCAGGCGCCCTCCTGCAACTCCGGCAGGATCAATTTGGCCACATGATCCGTGCGCGCCGCCAGGAATAGCAACGTCTCCGAAATCGGCGACCAGCGCTCCGGCAACCCTTCCACCAGCAGCTGGCGGATTTCCTCCGCGCCGTCGGAGCCGCCGGGCTCGCGGGTCAGCACGACGCGATGACCGTGTTTTTCAAGATCCACCGCTAACCGCTTAGCCTGAGTGGATTTTCCTGTGCCCTCGCCGCCTTCGAAGGTGATAAACTTGCCGCGCCCCGTCATCTCCTGAGCCGCGCCTTCTGCTCTTCGATCAGCGCTTCCGCGCCGATCAGCATGCGCCCGACGACACCCGCGGCGGGCACGAGCGACGCGGCATAGACGGGAAGCGTCTTCGAGCGCTTGTCCGGGGCCGACACGGTCAGCGTGCCGACTTGCTGGCCCGCGGAAATGGGCGCGGGGATCGGCGCGCGGTACTGCAGGGTGATCTTGAAATCGGGGCGCTGTTCCACTGGCAGTGTGAACGACAACGGCTCGCGCACCATCACCGGGAGAGCGCTCTTCTCGCCGCCCCACACGCGCGCCTCGGCAACGAGGTCGTATTCGTGGAAAAGATCATAGCGCTTGAAGTCGCGAAATCCGGCCTCGAGCAGATGGCGTGCTTCGTCGGCGCGCGCGTTTTTTGACTCGAGACCGTTGACCACGAGGATCAGCCGGCGGCCATCCTGCACGGCTGTGGCGACAAGCCCGAAGCCGCCCGCATCTGTGTATCCGGTCTTCATGCCGTCGGCGCCGATATTCATAGCGAGCAGCGGATTATGATTTTCCTGGTTGCGGCCGTTATAGGCGAACGCCGGCAAGCTGAAGTAACCGCGATATTCGGGATATGTGCGCAGAATATGCGCAGCGAGCGCGGCCAGGTCGCGCGCGGACATGTATTGGCCTTCGTCGGGCATGCCCGTGGGATTGGCGAAGTGCGATTTGGTCAGACCGAGCTCTTGCGCGCGGTGCGTCATCATGGTGGCGAAGGCTTCCGTCGTACCGCCCAAAGCCTCGGCCAGAACGATGCAGGCGTCGTTGCCGGAATCGACTATGACGCCCTTGAGCAGATCGTCGATGCTAACCGCGCCGTCCCGCTCGACGAACATGCGCGACTGATGCCGGCTTCTGGTGGCGAGCCAGGCATTGCGCGACACGGAGAGCATATCCGCGAGCTTGAGGCTGCCCTCTTTCAGCCGCTTGAAGACGAGCTCGGCCGTCATCAGCTTGCTCATGGACGATGGCGCCATGGGCGTATCGGCGTCCTGCGCGAACAACGTCTCGCCGGTGTCGTAATCGACCAGGATCGCATGCCTGGCGACGGTTGCGATCTGCGCCCGCGCGGGCAGGCCCGCCGCAGGAATTGCGGCCACGGCACAGCAAATCAGGTGCAGGATGCGCATATCACCTGCCCTCCCCCGTTCAGCCTATAGCAGGAATTAGTCGACGACGATCCGGGCGTCGTTATGGCCAAGCTCCTGCACGCGGACAAGGGCTGCACCGGCGTCGCCCACACTGCCGAATGGTCCCAGGCGCACGCGATAAAGCGCCTCACCGTTCTTCATAAGCGCGGAGATACTTGCACCCAGGGACTTCAGCGCCACCAAGACGTGATTGGCATTATCGAATGACGTGTACGCGCCGGCCTGAACGAAATACGACGTGACGCCCACGACGGGATGTATATCCGTCTCGGGAACTGGCGCGGACCCCGGCGCGAACACTACAGCTGGTTTAGGGGACGGAGCCGGGTCTGGCGAGACAACGGGAAGGAACGATGCGGTTTGCACTCTTGGCTCAGCCGAAGCGATGGCGGTTGCAACATCGGGTGCGGTCTTTGGCGGTGGGGCGATCGGGCTGCTCTTCCCGTCCGCGCGACCCAAATAGGTCACGCGCACTTCAGCGGTGCCCTTCTCTTTGAATCCCAGAACCTCGGCCGCCCGTTCCGATAAGTCGATCAAGCGGCTGCCTACGAATGGCCCGCGATCATTCACGCGCACGACCACTTCCCGGCTGTTCTCAAGATTGGTCACCCGCACTGTCGTCGGCATAGGCAGCGTAGGATGTGCCGCCGTCAGCTTGTTGCGATCGAAGACTTCGCCGTCAGCGGTGAGCCGCCCATGAAATCTAGGCCCATACCAGGAGGCGGTGCCGGTTGCTTCGTAGGCGGGCTCTTCCTTGGGGACATATTGCACGCCGGCAACCGTATAAGGCTTGCCGACCCTATAGATGCCCGCATTGGGCGCAGGCTTCACTTCGCTGGTATCCGTGCTTGCGCAAGCGGCGGCCAATAGGCACGCACCACTCACGGCGGCGAATTGACGCCACGCCCCGCTCATGAGCCCCTCCACCCGATCACGGCAAGCCATGATCGTACTAGCCACTGAAGGAGAGGTTAGTGCAGAAAAGGGCCTGTGCTCAATGGGTTCGGGATCCAGGTACAAGGCGGGATCATTGCGTGAATGGCTAAAGCCGCGTTAGTTGCGGCAGGTCCGGATGGGTGGCCGAGCGGTTGAAGGCACCGGTCTTGAAAACCGGCAGACCCGCAAGGGTCTCGTGAGTTCGAATCTCACCCCATCCGCCATAGTTCGACTTCAAGACCTGGGTACACCATCGATGAGGGGCCACCCTCCATGCGTGGTCTGCGCAGCCGGGTGGTGGTCTTGAAAATGGCTGATCTCCGAGAGTTCTTGAGTACGTATTTCACCCTACCCGCCATAGCCTTGCTTCAATATTCGTCAACTTAGATTGTGATATACTTATTCTCGGTCAATGGGTTTGGCAAAACGCTTATGTCCAGAGTGACGCAAAGAGTCATGTCCGTTGTTTTGGCGCTGTTTCTGCTCGGCGCAGGAACAGCGCAGGCTTTTGCGTCGGCTCATGCCATAAATTGCGAAGCGCTCATGCAAACTGACATGTCGATGCCGGGGATGCCGGGCATGGACATGGGCGCACAGGGCCATTCCGAAAAAAGTGTGCCGTGCAAAACTACCAACGACTGTCTCAATCAAGTCTGTTACGGACTGAACTCCGCCGTACTTGCGAGTGTGTCGGTAGCGACCGCACACTGGACTACTTCAAAACTGGAACCGTCATCGGTTTCAGGGACAGGACTGTCCGTACGCCCTGCCCTTCCTCCTCCGATCCTTGTCGTCTGAGCACACGTGTGCGCCGTCAGGCGCGACACGTGAACTGCCCATAACGAGTTCCTGCTTTCGCTTGCCAACCCGCCCACTCGCAGCGGCGGCGATCGCAAGGGCTCCGCAGGGCAACCACTCATGACGCAAGGAGTTTGTCATGCGCACTTGGATATATGCCGCTATCGCGGTTGTGATTTTCGCAATTGCTGGTCTTTTCATTGCACAAACGGTGGGCACGCAATCCGTTAGGGCTCAGCCGCCAACAGGGAACGCAACGCCGGGCGCGGCAGATAAACACTCCGGCGAGGTGCGCAAAAATGCCCCTCGCGGGGAGCGCAAAATTCTTTTTTACCGCAACTCGATGAACAGCGCAGATACCTCGCCGGTTCCCAAAAAAGACGGCATGGGGATGGATTATGTCCCCGTCTATGCCGAGCAAATGTCCGAAGCCGGTGGAACGATCCGCATCAGCCCCGAGAAAATTCAGCGCGCCGGCGTGCGCACCGATGTGGTCAAGCGCATGATGTTGACCAGGACGGTACGCGCCGCGGGCACGGTGACGCCCGACGAAACCAAACTCGCCGTCATCACGATGAAGTTCAGCGGCTTTGTCGAGGCGCTATTCGTCTCCACCACAGGCGCCGAGGTTCGTGCCGGGCAGCCCCTCATGAAGGTTTGGATCGAAAGCCAGGAAGTGTTGGCGAAGGAGGTCGATTATGTGGTCGCATTGCGTGGTTTGGCTGGGAGTGTCGCTCAGGCTGCCAACAATCTTCGCCTTTATGGGATACCGGACTCGGCTATCGCCGACATGAAACGGACGCGCCAAGCCACCCGCTCAATCGTCATCGATGCCCCGATTGATGGCACGGTGCTGGAAAAGCCCGCAGTCGTCGGAATGCACTTTGCGGCCGGGGATACCCTTTTCAAGAGCGCCGACCTTTCGACCGTCTGGGTTCTCGCTCAGGTCTCCGAGCGAGATCTGCCGATTGTCCAGCAGGGACAGATGACAAGGGTCGTCTTCACCGACAATCCGGAAATGACCTTCCAGGGCCAGGTCACATTCGTCTATCCCGAACTCGATCCGGCCACTCGGACGGCGCAAGTGCGGATCGTCGTCGCCAATCCCGATGGGCGCATCCGTGCCGGCCAATATGCCGACGTGAACATCGGCGCCAGGGTTACCGATGTTGCAACTCTCGCAGTACCTGATTCGGCCGTTCTCGATAGCGGTGCGCGTCAGATAGCCTTCGTTGCGAAAGGAAATGGCGTGTTCGAGCCGCGCGCTCTCGTACTGGGGCGACGAGGTGGCGGCTATGTCGAAGTGCGCCAGGGTCTGCGCGAAGGCGAGCGCATTGTCGTCTCGGGCAATTTCCTGATCGACGCGGAAAGTAACCTGCAGACCGCTCTGGGCACGTTCTCAGCGGAGACATCGCAGTGATCGCCTCGGTCATCCGCTGGTCGGCCAAAAATATCTTCCTGGTCCTTATCGGCGTGACGTTCGTTGTGCTTGCAGGACTCTATGCCGTCACGCGCATCCCGCTCGACGCCATCCCCGATCTGTCGGACACGCAGGTCATTGTCTATACGGAATATCCCGGCCAATCGCCCCAGGTGGTCGAGGATCAGGTTACCTTTCCGCTGACAACGGCCATGCTGAGCGTGCCGAGGGCGCGCGTCGTGCGCGGAGCCTCGTTCTTCGGCGTCTCTTTCGTCTATGTGATTTTCGAGGACGGCACGGACATCTACTGGGCGCGAAGCCGCGTGCTGGAATATCTGAGCGGCGTCGGTTCGCGTCTTCCCCAGGGCGTGATACCTACGCTGGGGCCGGATGCCACCGGCGTCGGCTGGGTCTACGAGTACGCGCTCACAGGGAAAGACCAGGACCTGCAGCAGCTGCGTTCCATACAGGATTGGCAGGTGCGTTTTGCGCTCGCCAATACGCCGGGCGTGGCCGAAGTGGCAGGCGTCGGCGGCTTCGTCAAACAGTATGCCGTGGTGGTCGATCCCAACCGCATGCGCGCTTTCGGCGTGACATTGGATTCAATCCGCCAAGCGATTGCCTCAAGCAACATGGATGTGGGTGGCCGCACGATCGAACTCGGCGAAACCGAGTTCATGATCCGCGGCCGCGGTTATGTTCGTAAGATCGATGATCTGAAGCAAGCGGTGCTCAAGGCCCAAAACGGCACGCCTGTCGTCTTGGGCGATGTCGCGCGCGTGGACATCGTGCCCTTTGAGCGGCGCGGCATCGCCGAGCTGAATGGCGAGGGCGAGGTTGCGAGCGGCATTGTCCTGCAGCGCTACGGCGCCAATGCTCTCGACGTCATACGCGCAGTCAAGGACAAGATTGCGGCGTTCCTGCCGAGCTTGCCAAAGGATGTGACGCCCGTCCCCGTCTACGACCGCTCGCAGCTTATCGAGCGCGCGATCCACACCCTCACGCGGACGTTGACGGAAGAAAGCATCATCGTCGCGCTTGTCTGTTTCCTGTTCCTGTTTCATCTCAGGAGCGCATTTGTCGTCATTCTGACGTTGCCGGTCGGCATTCTGATTGCCTTTGCGATCATGAATGCGATGGGCATCGGCTCGAACATCATGAGCCTCGGTGGAATAGCCATAGCGATCGGCGCCATGGTGGATGCGGCCATTGTCATGGTGGAGAACGCGCACAAACAGCTCGAGCGCGCCGAACCCGGCGCCTCACGGGCGAAAATCCTGATTGAAGCCGCTCAGTCGGTTGGGCCTGCCCTGTTTTTCAGCCTGCTCATTATCACAGTGTCGTTCCTGCCGATTTTCAGCTTGCAGGAGCAGGAAGGCCGCCTGTTCAAACCGCTCGCCTACACCAAGACATTCGCGATGGGCGCGGCCGCACTGCTTTCCATCACTCTGTTGCCGGCCCTGATGATGCTGTTCGTGCGCGGCAAGATCAGACCGGAGGCCAGCAACCCAATCAACCGCTTTCTCGCGCGCAGTTATCGGCCCGTCATAGAATTCACGCTCAGGATGCCGCGCCCGATTTTACTCGGTGCGCTGGGCATATTGTTTTTGACATTGGTTCCGTTACTGCGGATCGGCTCCGAATTCATGCCGGCCCTCAACGAGGGCACGCTCCTCTTCATGCCAACAACCTTGCCCGGCATTTCCGTGACAAAAGCGGCACAACTGCTGCAAACGCAGGACAAAATTATCAAGGGCTTTCCTGAAGTGGAGTCGGTTTGGGGCAAGGCGGGCCGCGCCGAAACGGCCACCGACCCGGCGCCACTGGAGATGTTCGAGACCACCATCAATCTCAAGCCGGAGAGCGAATGGCGTTCCGGCATGACGGTCAGCAAGCTCATCGCCGAAATGGACCAGGCCCTGCAGTTCCCAGGCGTGAGCAACGCCTGGACCATGCCGATCAAGGCGCGCATCGACATGCTTTCGACCGGCATCCGCACGCCGGTGGGCATCAAGATATTCGGCCGCGATTTAAGTCAGGTGGAACGCCTTTCACGCGAAGTGGAAGCGGCTGTGAAGATGGTGCCAAGCACGACCAGCGCCTACGCCGAGCGGATCAATGGAGGCTATTACCTTGAGATTACGCCCGACAGAGATCAGCTGGCGCGCTATGGCCTCTCCGTGCAGGACGTGCAGGACACGATTTCCGATGCGCTGGGTGCGAAAGCGCTGACGACGACCGTGGAGGGTCGCGAACGCTACAGCGTGGCGCTGCGTTATCCTCGCGATGTGCGCAGCGATCCCGACGCGATCGCTTCTGACGTGATGGTTTCACTGCCCAATGGCAGCGCCGTTCCGCTGGGAACCGTCGCAAAGCTTTCGCGCACCCAGGGTCCCACGATGATTCGCACAGAGGATGGGCAGCTCGTCAATTACGTCTATGTCGATTTCCAGGGGCGCGATCTCGGTGGCTATGTGCGCGAAGCCCAGCGGGCAGTAGCAGCGCACGTTTCGTTTCCGCCCGGCTACTACGCGACCTGGAGCGGCCAATTCGAATATCTGGAACGGGCACAGAAGCGGTTGCTCCTTGTCGTTCCCGCCACGCTCCTCATCATCTTCCTGCTGCTCTTCCTCAATTTCCGGCGCTTATCCGACACGCTGATCGTCATGCTGTCGCTGCCGTTCGCGCTGGTGGGCGGATTGTGGTTCCTATATCTGCTGAACTTCAATCTCAGCGTTGCGGCGGTGGTAGGCTTCATCGCGCTTGCGGGTGTGGCGGCGGAAACGGGTGTTGTGATGTTGACCTATTTGAACCGCGCGCTCGAAGGCATCAAGCAACGTCGCCATGCCGAAAATGGCTCTCTGTCGCGCGCGGACATTCACGAGGCGGTCATGTCGGGCGCGGCCCAGCGCGTGCGCCCGGTCATGATGACCGTTGCGGCCATCATGGCAGGCCTCATCCCCATCCTATGGGCAACGGGCGCGGGCTCGGAAGTCATGCGCAGGATCGCGGTGCCGATGATCGGCGGCATGGTTTCCGCAACGGCGCTGACGCTTGTGGTCATACCCCTGCTTTTCGCACTTTTGCATGGTAGGAGGCTCATGGCGTAGACGGGGCCAAGTACTCTAAGCTCGGCAGGCCGGATCATTGAGAGGTCGCTCATGCGTGGTCTTTCATATGCTGTCGCACTGAGTGTTTGCTTAATTTGCCAAGCTGCATTTGCCCAGACGATAGAAATCTCGGTGCAGGGTGCAGCCAGAGACTGTTATCTCGCGGCGCAAGCAAGAGATGTGAAGGCGATCGCCGTTTGCGATCATGCGCTCAAGTTCGAGTCACTTTCCGCCCGTGACCGCGCGTCAACGCTGACAAACCGCAGCGCACTCAGGATTCAGGCCGGCGATCTGCGCGGCGCGCTCGCCGACAACGAACAAAGCATTCAGATATTCGATGGCCTGGCTGTCGCCTATCTCAATCGGGGCGTGGCGCTGACTGCGCTCGGCCAGGCCGGCGAAGCCATTGCGTCGTTGAACAGATGCATCGAGATCGGCTTCGCCCAGCCTGAGCTGGCGTATTACGACCGCGCTCTGGCCAAAGAGAACGTTGGCGACATCGAGGGCGCCTACCAAGATTTCAAGAAGGCGCTGGAAGTGGCGCCCGGTTTCAAGGCGGCGGAAGACCAGATCAGACGTTTCCACTTCCAAACGATCAAAGCCTAGGGGCGGTGCACGCAGGCCGGCAACGCGCTAGAAGACGCGCGTGAGCGGGCAAACTTACGATGTCATCGTTGTCGGCGTTGGCGCGCATGGCTCGGCCGCGTGCTGGCGGCTGGCGAGCCGCGGCCTTCGTGTGCTTGGCCTCGATCGTTTCGACATTCCCAACACGCGTGGCTCGTCGCACGGCACCAATCGCATCATCCGCCTCGCCTATTTCGAGCATCCGGACTATGTGCCGCTGTTGCGCCGCGCCTATGAGCTCTGGCGAGAGACAGAGAAGGCTTTCGGCGAGCAATTGCTTTTTGTTACCGGCGGCGTTGATGCAGGCCGCCCCGACAGCATGATCGTGACGGGTTCGCTGAGGTCCTGCAGCACGCACAACCTGCCGCATGAAATCCTGAGCGCGAAAGAACTGCACCGCAGGTTCCCAGGATTTCACCTCCCCGAAGATTTCGTTGCCGTCTATCAGCCCGACGGCGGCTTCATCGCTTGCGAGCGGGCGATCGTCGCACATGCGGCCTTGGCGAAGACCGCAGGCGCGGACATTCACACCCAAGAGAAGATCATCGGATGGGAAGCGAAGGCCGGCGGTGTGCGCGTCACGACGGAGCGCACAACCTACGAAGCCGGACATCTGATCCTGTCTTGCGGTGCATGGATCGGCGATTACGTTCCTCAACTCAAGAATATCGCCGTGGCCGAGCGACAAGTGCTGGCCTGGTTCGAGCCGAAGAAGCCGGAACTGTTCGCGCTCGGCAAATTTCCCATCTCGATCATCCAGACCGACAACGGCTTCCCCTATCAGTTTCCGATTTGGGGGGCGCCGGGATTCAAGCTGGGTGTCTATCGCCATTTGCACGAGACGGGACACCCGGATGCAATCTCGCGCGAAGCCAACGTGCGTGACGAAGCGCTGCTCCGCGACGCGGTCGAAACGTATTTCCCCGACGCCGCAGGCCGCACGCTCGCCATGCAGACCTGCCTTTTTACCAACGTGCCGGACGCTCACTTCGTCATCGACCGGCTGCCCAATGCGCCGCAGGTCACTGTCGCTTCACCCTGCTCCGGCCACGGATTCAAATTTGCATCTGTGACCGGTGAGATTCTGGCCGATCTGGTGACGCAGGGTTCGGCCAAATGCGACCTGAAGCTTTTCTCGCTTTTGCGCTTTGAAAGGAATTGAGCATGCCCAAAGGATCCTGCCTCTGCGGCGCAGTAAGTTTTGAAGTAGCGGGCGAGATCAATCCGCCCGACGCTTGCCATTGCTCACAATGCCGCAAGCAATCCGGTCATTATTGGGCCTCGACCGATGTACCGCGCTCGGCCGTCACAATATTGGGCAGTGAAAATGTCACTTGGTTCCGCTCGTCAGAAAAGGTGCGCCGCGGCTTCTGTTCGACGTGTGGCTCCGCCCTGTTCTGGGACCCGATCCACAAGGACAAGCTCGGCATCGCCATGGGGGCCTTCGACAAGCCAACGGGAACACGCCTGGCCATTCACATATTTGTGGCCGACAAGGGCGACTACTACGACATTGCCGACGGGTTGCCGCAAAATCAGCAATAGTCCTGAGTGTGGCCGCCGCGCACTTGATCTGCGGCCCGCGCCTGTCCGACGCTTCGCCGCCGCCAAACTCGAGGTGTCACGTGCTAGGCCAGATCTCCCGCAGGACCACAGTCGCCCTTCTCGGCGCCACCGCACTTTCGCCGCTCGCACTCGGAGCGGCGCGCGCCGCAGACGCTGGGAGCTCCGAAGACGCCGCTTTCGCCGGCGTCATTAAGAACTGGCTCGATGGCGCGCTTCGTATGTCGCCAATTAGCGCCACGCAAATCGGCGACCATCGCTTCGATCACGAGATCGACGACATGAGCGAGGCCGGCCGCAAGGCTAGGCGCGAATTCAGCAAGGCGACGTCAGCCAAGCTTGATTCCATGGACAAAGCCAAGCTCAACCGCGCCAACCAAGTCGACCATGCCATCCTGTCCAACCAGTTGCGCTACGACCAGTGGGACGACGAGGTGCTGCAGAGCTGGGCATGGGATCCGCTCGGTTACCAAAATGTCGCTGGTAACGCGTTGTACGTCACTATGGCGCGCGAATTTGCGCCCCTGCCCGACCGCCTGCGCTCAGCCACGTCGCGCATGGAGAAGTTGCCGGAGCTGCTGCGCCAGGCGCGCGAGAATTTGCAGCCCGCGCGCGTGCCGCTTGTGCATGCACAGACGTGGTCCAAACAGAACAGGGGTATCGCCTCGATTGCAGACGAGTTGATCGCGCCGCACGCCGATCAGCTCAAGGGCCGCGACGCTGCGCGCCTGCGCAAAGCGATCGATGGAGTACACGCCGCGGTGAGTGCGCAACAGGAGTGGATCGACAAGACATTGGTGACCAATGCCAAGGGTGAATTCCGTATCGGCGCAAAGCTTTATGACCAGAAGCTCGCGTTTGCGCTGAACTCGCCCATGACCCGGCAGGAAATTCGTACACGCGCGGAAGCCGAGGTGAAGCGCATCAGAAGCCAGATGTACGACATCGCCCGCGGCGTCCTCGCGGGTGAGAAGGGCTCGCCCAAGGCGCCCAAGCATCCGACCGATGAGCAGCAGCAGAAAGTGATCGAGGCGGCGCTGGCGCTCGCCTACGCCGTGCATCCGGCGCGCGATCAGGTGGTACCGGATGCCAAGGCGGCGCTGGTACAGGCAACGGAGTTCGTACGGCAGAAAGATCTCATCACCCTGCCCGATGCGCCCGTGCAGGTCATCATCATGCCGGAGTTCCAGCAAGGCGTGGCGGTGGCCTATTGCGATCCGCCGGGGCCGCTCGACAAGGGGCAAAGTACGTTTTTCGCGGTCTCGCCCATTCCGAAGGACTGGACGGAACAGCAGACCGAGTCATTCCTGCGCGAATATAATTCGCGCGGCATTCACGAGCTCACGATCCACGAAGCGATGCCTGGGCATTACGTTCAACTCTGGCATGCCAATCAATATCCCTCGATCGTGCGCGCGGTGCTGTTCTCGGGGCCATTCGTCGAGGGCTGGGCCTGTTACGCTGAGGATCTTATGGCGGACGAAGGCTACCTGAACCGCGATCCGCTCTATTTGCTCGCCCATCTCAAACTCGATCTTCGTTCGGTCGTCAACGCCATCCTCGATTCTGCCATTCATGTCGACGGCATGACGCGCGAAGAGGCCATGCATCTGATGGCCGTCAAGGCTTTCCAGCAGGAATCGGAAGCGGCCGGCAAGTGGATAAGAGCTTCGGTCTCTTCGGCACAGCTGCCGACCTATTTCGTTGGCCAACAGGAGCATTGGGAGACCCGCAAGGAAGCGGAGAAACGTTGGGCCGCCCAGTTCAACCTCAAGCGCTACCACGACATGGTGACGTCGTTCGGCTCGCCGCCGGTACGTTACGCGCGGGCGCTGATGTTCGACGAGCCGATTGGCTAGGCGTCTTCCGGCAGGCTGAGGATCATGCGGTAGCAATCCAAGCTGCGGCTGAGGAATTCATACGCCGCGCCCCATAGGTACAGCCGGAAGCGCCGATAGTTGAACTCGCCGAATTTCTTGATCACCGCATCGCGGTTGGCGTCGAAATTGCGCGCCCATTGCTGGAAGGTGAGGAAGTAGCTGTGGCGGTCGCTGAAGATCTCTTCGACCTCGAACGGCGTCTTGGCGACCTTGTTGAGCAAATCGTCCAGCACCAGGAACGAATGATTGCCGCCATAGATGTATTTCACCATGAAGGACGACAGCTCGAATTTCTTGCGGCAAGCACTGCCGTCGAGGAAGACACGGCCACCCGGCTTCAGCAGGCTTTGGAATTTGGCCAGTACAGACGCGTAATCCGGCAGATGCTCGATCACGCCCATGATGACGATGGCGTCGTATTTTGTGTCAGTCTGATAGGCCAGCAGGTCAGAGAAAATCAGTTCCCAGTCATAGCCGAGCTTGCGCGCACGCCCATTCAGATAATCGATGGAGACCTGCGAGATCGAGATGCCCGTGCATTTCACGCCGCGGCGCGACGCGTACTCGAACCAGGCACCCCAGCCCGGGCCGATTTCAAGGAAGTGGTCACCGGGTTTCAGATTGCATCGCTCATAGGCGTAATCGAACTTGCGCAGCGTCGCGACGTCGAGGGTCTCATTGTCGCTCTGGTAAACGCCCTGCGTGTAACACGGTGTTTTTGGATCCAGGAAGGCGAGGAAGAAGTCCGCGTCGATATCGTAGTGTGCTGCGATGGCTTGTTTGTTGGTGTGCACCTGTCCGAAGAAGAACGGCTGGATGTAGCGCCACGCCTCGACGATCGGATGAAAATCCTTCATCGACTTGCGCAGCGCGAAAGGCGCCAGCATGTCGCCTTCGAAATCAATATCGCCGTTCAAATAGGCATCGCCCACCTTACCCTCATCGAGGCTGGCGATAGCGCGCACGGCATTCTTGTTCTTGAGCACGATATGGAAACTTGGCGCGCCAGGCCCGAAACGCTGCACCTCGCCCCCCGGCAGGCGCACGTCGAACGAGACGGCGCTATCCGCGAACTGTTTGGCGAAGCGCCCCAGCACGGACCGCGTCAGACGGCTCGCGCGCGCGGGGGCTATACTGTCCTGCCAAACGCGCTGACTTTGCGCCATGCTACCCTCGCCTTTGCGGCCGCACCCTACAGGGAAGGCGGGCGGCCCCGCCAGCAATAAAACGCCCTATTTCCGCGCCGTTACCATGGCCACGACCGGTGCCGTGGGGGCCGTCGGTGTCTCGTAACGATCGTATTCCTTGACCTCATCGAGGCGGACGAATTTGAAACCTTGAGCGATCAGTTCGGGCACGACAGCCTCGACGAGCGCCGCCGCCTTGGCATTGATGCAATGCATCAGCACGACGCCGCCGTCCTTGCGCTCGATCTCGCGCAGATACCCTTTGGCGCAGGTTTCCGCCGTCCAACCGCGATGCCAGCAATCCCAGTCAGCTGACGCAACGACATAGCCCTCGCCGTCCACATATGTCTGGCCGCCTACGTCCCAATAAATCGGGCCAACATAGTATTTGAGGACGGGATCTTCGTTGAGCACGATAGCGTGCCGCTCCTTCCAGGCGCCGTAGGGTGCTCGGAAGAATAAAGTCTCCCCTGGAACCATGTGTCGGGCAATGAGATCATTCACTTCGCGGATCTGATCGATCAGAAGATTTGGAGACCGGCTGTAGCGTCGCCGCGTCAGGCGCTTGTGCGATGCGGTGTGGTTCGCGAGCAGATGACCGTCGGCGGCAATTTTGACGAGGAGCTCGGGATGTGCCCGCGCCATCGTGCCGACAATGAAAAAAGTTGCGCGGACGTCGTAGGCCTTCAGCGCATCGAGCACCGCGTGCGTATGGATGCCGGGGCCATCATCAAAGGTGAGCGAGACTGTGTGCGTACCACGAAGGCCAGCGCGAAAAATATTTGTGGCCTGGAAGTAAGCGAATTTCTGTTCTTTGGGCTTTTCGGCAGCAGTCCCCGGCGCGGCCAAAACGATGGCCGCTAAAACCCCAACGCAGGCACCAAGTTTGCGGCCCCGCATTCCCCCACCCGCGCCAATAGGCGAACTCCAGGGGAAGGCTAGGACGCCCGTTCCTGGGTGGCAATAAAACTCGGGATCCTGAGGTCGGAGGCCTTCAGCCTTGTTTCGCCTTCTGTTCCCCAATCCAGCGGGTTATGTAGGCTTCGAAAACGTCGAGTGGCATGCCGCCATTCAGCAACACTGCTGAGTGAAATGCCTTGATGTCGAACTTGTCGCCAAGCTCGGCCTTCGCCTTGTCGCGCATGCTGAGAATGCTGCGCATGCCCATCTTGTAGGCGCACGCCTGCCCCGGCCACACGACGTAACGTTCGATCTCGGCGGTGGTGTCTTTTTCACCCACGCCGGTCGTCTTCATCATGTAGTCGATCGCCTGCTCGCGCGTCCAATGTTTGGCGTGCATGCCCGTGTCGACGACAAGGCGCACGGCGCGGAATAACTCATCGCGCAGGCGACCCAGATCGCCGAAGGGATCGCCGTCATACATGCCCATGTCCTTGGCGAAGTTCTCCGAATAAAGCGCCCAGCCTTCGGCAAACGATGAGGGCGAAAATACACGGCGCAACAGCGGAAGACCTTCGATCTCCTGCGCCAGCGCTAGCTGGAAGTGATGACCTGGCACGCCTTCGTGGAACGCCGTCGTATGGTTCGACCAGAGGGGGTTCTCCGTGACGTCACGCAAATTCACGAACACGATGCCGGGCCGCGAACCGTCCAGCGCCGGCGAGTTGTAATACGCGCCTGCCGAGCCCTGCTCGGAATATTTCGGCACAGCGCGGACCTCCACCGGCGCTTTCGGCATCTTGGAGAAGTATTTGGGCGCTGCCGCCACAACGCGGGCGATGTCGTCGCGATACTCTTTCAGCACCTTTTCGCGATCTTCGTCGGTGTTCTTAAGCGCGAAGCGTGGGTCGGAATTTAGCTTGGTAATACGCTCGCCCACCGTGCCTTCAGTCATGCCCTGCGATTTCAGAAGCGCATCCATTTCATTGGTGATGCGCGTGACTTCAGAGAGCCCGTAATTGTGGATCTCGTCTGCCGAGAGGTTGGTTGTCGTCTGATCGCGCAGGCGCGCGGCATAGTATGCGTCCCCATCCGGCAGGCGCCACACGCCCGCTTCGTGCGTGGCTTTGGTGCGCAATTCCTGTTCACGCCGCAGCAAACGGCTATAGGCCGGATAGATACTGTCGCGGACGGCGGCGATCGCGCCGCTCTTGAGTTCATCCTTCTCGCCCGCATCGAGATCATCGAGCTTGTTCAGCTTTTCGACAAAACTCGTCACCAGCGGATGATCCTCCGGTTTTGGCGCAAGGAAACTGCTCAGCTCCTCGATCGTCTTGTCGATTGAGAAATCGGGCGGAATGACACCGAGACCAACCTGACGCTGGATGTCTGCGTTCACCTGGTCGATGCGCTCGCCGATGCCGTTGAGACGATCGACATAGTGCCGCGCCGTCTTGGCGTTCTTGACCACATGCTGGAACTGCATGAAGTCCGGATAGCCGGTCTGCGCGCCCATGAACTGGTTGGTGGGATAAAGATCGCCGCCGGCGCCTAACCAGGGGAACTTTTCATATTGCAGATTATACTCGAAGAATTCCGTGGCGATGTCGTAGGAAATCTGTTCCTGCGGGCTGAGGTCGTCGCGATTCCATTCCTTGATCTGCGCGATGTATTTGTGCAGCGTGTCGAAATCGCGCTGACGTTTGGCGAGTGAGTACTCGTCCAGCTTGCCGCTGTGAAAGTCGAGCCACGTGCCGTCGACCAGGCCGAGGCTGGTCAGCGTCTGCGGATTCTCGAGCAGGAAGAACGCGAGCTGCCTGTCCAGCAGCGTATTGAAGCTGAAGGGCTTGCCCAAGACCGTGCGATAGCCGGCATACCCGCCGACAAGAACCAGTACGAGCAGAATGCCCCAGAAAACCCGCCAAAACGGACGCATGACCCACTCCTTTTGTCAGGAGCGAATCAATGGCAAAGCGGAGTGGCCATCGCAAGCGGGGATACGCCGGCGCGCGCGGAATCTCACGGCGTTGTGACTTTTGCGCGTGGAATAATGGCTTGGGCGGTAACGACAAACTTGGTTACGCGCGTAGCCGCTTCAACGCCTCTTCCAGGCGCGATTTCATGGCGGCGGCTTCGGCGCGTTTTTCCTTTTGCTCCTCGATCACCTCTTCGGGCGCGCGGGAGACAAAGTTTTCGTTGGCGAGCTTGGCGTCGAATTGCTTGATCTCGGCTTCGGCTTTTTTCATTTCCTTCTCGAGGCGCGCGCGTTCCTTGGCGAAATCGATCACATCACCCAGCGGCAGAGCTGCAACCGCTTCTCCAATGATGAATTGCGCCGAGCCTTTGGGGATCTCTTTGCCTACGCGCGCGCTCGAAAGCCGCGCCAGTGTCAGCACTTCTTCCTTGTGCCGTGTCAGGCGCGCCTGGGTTTCCTTGTTGGCGTCCTTCAGCTGAAGCGCAATACGCGCGCCCGGTGGCACGTTCATCTCCGAACGCACACTGCGCACGCCGGAAATAAGATCGATCAGCCACTGCATTTCCTCGCGGGCGGCTTCGTCCTGCGGGACCTTCGCGAGGTCGGGCCATTTGTGCTCGATCAGCATGGACTGGCGTGGCGTGGCGTGTTCCGCCATGCGCGCCCACAATTCCTCGGTGATGAATGGCATGAAGGGATGCAACAGCGCCAGGATGCGGTCGAACGTCCAGGCCGCCGCATCGCGACTCTCGGCCTTGGCCGTTTCGTCGTTCCCGTTTAGCACCGGCTTGATGAATTCCAGATACCAGTCGCAGAACACGTCCCAGACGAAGTGATAGACGGCGCCGGCCGCATCGTTGAAGCGATAGGCTTCCAGCGCGGCCGTCACTTCGGCGGCCGTGCGCGCGGTCTCGCCCACGATCCAGCGGTTGACGGTCTGCTTGCACTTCTCCGGCTTGAACTCGCGCTTGCGCACGCACTCGTTCATTTCGCAGAAGCGCGCCGCATTCCACAGCTTGGTGCCGAAATTGCGCGCGGTTTCCACGCGCCCATGGCTGAGGCGGATGTCGCGCCCCTGCCCTGCGGCCAGGCACAGCGCGTAGCGCAGCGCGTCGGCGCCGTATTCGTCGATCAGGTCCACGGGGTCGACGACGTTGCCCTTCGTCTTCGACATCTTCTGGCCCTTCTCGTCAAGGACGCGGGTGTGGATGAAGACGTCGTGGAACGGCACCTCCTTCATGAAGTGCAGCCCCATCATCATCATGCGCGCTACCCAGAAGAAGATGATGTCGAAGCCGGTGACGAGAACCGAGGTCGGGTAATAGCGCTTGAGCTCGGGCGTTTGCTCCGGCCAGCCCAGCGTGGAAAAGGCCCACAGCGCGGAGGAGAACCAGGTGTCGAGAACATCCGTGTCGCGCCAGATCGCAGCCTCTCCCTTGTGCTGCCAGCGCAATAGGCCTTCCGCGGCGTTCTGCACAACGCTCACAGACATTTTCGGGAATTTTTTCTGAACTTCAGCGATAGCTTGAGCTTCTGATTCCGCAGCCACCAGATCGAATTGCGATTGATCTCGGACACCTCCGAACGCAGGAGCATTGATACCAGTCAGGTCAACTGGATGTCTGTCGTCGGACGGACTCTTCAGATGATACCAAATGGGTATTTGGTGGCCCCACCACAGCTGGCGCGAGATGCACCAGGGCTGAATGTTCTTCATCCAGTTGTAGTAGACGCTGGTCCAGTGCTCGGGCACGAACTTCGTCTTGTTCTGCTCGACCGCCTTCACCGCCTTCGCCGCCAGCGGCGTGACGTTGAGGTACCACTGCTCGGTAAGATATGGCTCAAGCACGACGGTCTTGGTTTTTTCGTCGTGCGGCACGGCATGGACGATGTCCTCGATCTTGTCGATCAGTCCGAGCGCTTCCAGATCGGCAACGACTTTGTTCCTTGCGACGAAACGATCGAGCCCGCGATAGGCTGTTGGCACTTCGTCGTTCAGCTTCGCCTCCGGCGTGAGAATGTTGATGAACGGCAGCTTGTGGCGCTTGCCGATCTCGAAATCGTTGAAGTCGTGCCCCGGCGTGATCTTGACCGCGCCGGTGCCTTTCTCGGGATCGGAATATTCGTCGGCGATGATCGGAATGCGCCGCCCCGTCAACGGAAGGATCGCGTGGGCCTTCTTGGCGACGAGCGCCTTGTAACGGTCATCATCCGGATGCACCGCCACCGCTACGTCGCCCAGCATCGTCTCGGGCCGCGTCGTCGCAACCGCGATAAAGCGATCCCTCTCGCCTTCAATCGGATATTTGATGTGCCAGAGCTTGCCCTTGATCTCGATGCTGGTGACTTCGAGGTCCGACACCGCCGTTTGCAGCCGCGGGTCCCAGTTCACCAGCCGCTTGTCCTTATAGATGAGCCCTTCCTTATAGAGGCTGACGAAGACCTTAGTGACCGCGCGGCTGAGCCCCGGATCCATGGTGAAGCGGTCGCGCGTCCAGTCGCATGATGCGCCCAGCCGGCGCAGCTGCCGCGTGATGTTGCCGCCGGACTCTTCCTTCCATTTCCAGACTTCGGCAACGAACGCTTCGCGGCCCATCGCATGGCGGTTCATTTGGCGCTCGGCCAGTTGGCGCTCGACGATCAGCTGTGTGGCGATGCCGGCGTGATCGGTGCCTGGTTGCCACAACACGTCCTTGCCCCGCATGCGCTCGAAGCGCGCTAAGGCATCCTGCAGCGTGTTGTTGAGCGCGTGCCCGATATGAAGGTTGCCGGTGACGTTCGGCGGCGGAATGACGATACAGAACGGCTGCGCCTTGGGGCGGCGGCCAGCGCGAAAGGCGCCGGAATCCTCCCATTGGGCGTAAATGCGGCCTTCGACCGCCTGCGGGTTGAACGTCTTATCGAGCATGGTTGCTAGGGATGCCGGGGCGCGCGCAAACGTCAAGGGACTTCAAGGAATACCTATCAATTTATGCGTCTGCAGGCTCAAACGCCATTGTGGATGGTGCAGGCAATACGCCGCCGCCTCGCGCGTGTTTTTGTCGCGCTCTGGCCCGTCCATGGGCTGCAGGAAGAAATGCTCGAAGGCGAGCGCGGCATAGCGTTCCGGCTCGCCGCCCGCCTGCGGATAGACCAGTTTCAATTCCTGCCCGCGCTGAAGAATGAGTGGCGCTTCGGCCTTCGGGCTGACGCAGATCCAGTCGATGCCGCGTGGCGGTTCGATGGTGCCGTTGGTTTCGATGCCGATTTCAAAACCCTGGGCGTGCAGCGCTGCTATCAAAGCCTGATCGATTTGCAGCAAAGGCTCGCCGCCGGTGCACACGACATAGGGCGCATCGCCACCCGGCCATTTTTCGGCGACAACTTCGGCCAATTCTTCAGCCGTCATGAACTTCCCGCCGCCCGGACCATCGGTGCCGACGAAATCCGTGTCGCAGAAACGGCAGACTGCAGTGTCGCGATCGCGCTCGTGTCCGCTCCACAGATTGCATCCGGCGAAGCGTAAGAAAACGGCTGCGCGTCCCGTGCGCGCACCCTCGCCCTGCAGCGTGTAATAGATTTCTTTCACCTGATACGTCATGCCGTGACGCTTTCGCGATAACGCGCATACCCCCGCGCGCGCAATTCGCAGGCCGGGCATTTGCCACACCCATAACCCCAGTCGTGGCGATGCTTACGATCGCCCTCGTAGCAGGTGACGGTTTCTTCCACGATGAGATCGACAAGCGCACGCCCGCCGAGCTTCCCGGCAAGCGCCCACGTCGCCGCCTTGTCCAACTTCATCAGCGGCATATGGATGGTGAATTTTTCGGCGAAGCCCAGATCGATGGCGCGGTTCATTGCTTCGATCGTTTCGGCGCGGCAATCGGGATAACCGGAATAATCGGTCTCGCACATGCCGCCCACGATATCGTGGGCGCTGCGACGCGTGGCGAGCGCTGCCGCTGTTGTCAGGAACAGAAGATTGCGCCCTGGCACGAACGTTGTGGGCAAACCGTTCTTTGCCACCTCGATCTTCATGTCATCGGTAAGCGCCGAGCCGCCGATTTCGGACAGCACGTCCAGCGACAACACATGATCCTCACCCAGCTTCGCCGCCCAGTTTGGAAAGCGCATGCGGATGGCGGAAAGGATGCGCGGGCGCGCGTCCATTTCCGCCACGTGGCGTTGCCCATAGGCAAAACCCACCGTCTCGACCGCGGCAAAACGGTCGAGCGCCCAGGCCAGGCAGGTCGTCGAATCCTGCCCACCGGAAAACAGCACGATTGCTTTGCGTGAACTCTCGCCCATAGCTAAAGAATTAGCGCGGAGCACACTTCCACGCCATGCCAATGAATCACCGCAAACCACCTCCTAGAGCCTGGCAGCGTATGCTGAGCGGGCGGCGGCTCGATCTGCTCGACCCCTCAGCCCTCGACATCGAGATCGAGGATATCGCGCATGGGCTCGCGCGCGTGGCGCGTTGGAACGGGCAAACCAAGGGCGCACATGCCTTCTCGGTGGCGCAGCATTGCCTGCTCGTCGAGCGCTTCGTGGCCGAACTGCGGCCCGGCATCGCGCGCGAGGTGCGCCGCGCCGCGTTGTTGCACGACGCGGCGGAATACGTGATCGGCGATCTGATCAGCCCGTTCAAGGCTGCGGTCGGGCTCGATTACAAAGCGTTCGAGAACCGCCTGATGAGTGCGATCCATTTGCGCTTCAGTTTGCCGGCGCGCCTGCCAGTGGAAACGGTCGCGCTGATCAAGAGCGCGGACCAAATCGCCGCCTATTTCGAGGCCACACAGCTCGCAGGCTTCACCGAAAAAGAAGCGCGCAAGTTTTTTGGCAATCCGCGCAGTGTGCGCATGCCACGGCTTGTCCCGCTCGCCACCACCGAGGCGCAAGCAACCTATCTCGAGCACTTCAGGAAGTTGTCCTAATCCAGCTTCAGGCGTGCAAAGAGCATGAACGAAGTCGGGTTGTCGCCATAAGTCGCGTCGAGCGCGTTGGGAAAATCGTAAACGCTTCCGAGCGCGCCCAGGCCGAGTTTCACATGCTCGGCAAGCGGAAGGTCGTAAACATAGCCAAGACTGAATTTTGAGATGCGGAAAGTGCGGCCGAACAACGGATCGCCGATTTCAAACAACTCATCCTTGGCAACATTCTCGGCGCGCACGAAAACCGTGTGCTGTTCCCACGACAGCGCAGATTCCAGCAGATACGCATCCGTCGCATCGCCAGGCGACTTGTCGTTGTGACCCCAAGCAAGCGTGGTCTGCCAGTTGCCGCCGCTAAAGGGGCGATTGTACGTCAGTGATGCCGTTGTGCGGCGCTGATCGATTTCCGGTTCTAGTCCTTCGGGGCTATGCAGGTAGCCCCAGCTCACTTGCACCGACCAATTCTCGTCCGGATTCCATGTGAGACGTGCGGAACCGGAATCCAATCTCGGAGAATCGAAGTCCCAGCGGTTTTCGTCGGGCTCACGGCCATTAAAAGCTGATGCTTCAATCTTCCAATCGCCGAACACATAACCCGCCGTTATCACACCGAATGTCACATGCGTAGCGTCTAGCCAGTGATGGCCTAGCGGCGCCTCGGGATTATCCATCGCCGAAAAGCGGTGCATGTAGGTGGGCGGGCCGAGTGCGGGTTCGCCGGGATAGCCCACGTAAATAAATCCCGATCCGCCGCCCAATGGCGCGCTGTATGTCGCCGACAATTCCATCAGGAAGTCGTGCGGATGCTGGCGGTCGATCAATGGCGTGCGGCCATTGGCGGTCTCGCCCGTCTGAAACAGCAGCGGATAGCCGTCGCGACCCATCAGTGGGTCCAGCGATATCATCCCGCGCAACGTGAGTTCTCCATCTCCAAGCGGGCGCTGCGCCATGCCCATCAGCATGCTCTCGCTGAATGTTTTGTGGTCACCGCGCGGTCCGCCCTGATAATCGTAAACAAGGTTGGCAAAGCCATGCACCATGGTCGTCCATGAGCCGAGCATGCCATGCACGCCTTCCATCAG
>Ga0208779_1000006_pt1 | contig 43895 bp, 39 predicted proteins | sample Browns_TuleA_D1_FD_185645 | JGI IMG/M metagenome (GOLD analysis project Ga0208779, IMG submission 185645) | Natural and restored wetland microbial communities from the San Francisco Bay, California, USA, that impact long-term carbon... | ecosystem: Environmental > Terrestrial > Soil > Wetlands ...
GCGCATCGTCATCGCCCGCGAAATGACCTGATGAGAGGAAGCATTGCGGATGGAAAAAGATCTCCGTGCCTTTCGCATGTACAGCGGCAAGCGCCTTGACTTTATCGGCCAGCGCTGGCTCGAGACGTGAACCGGTAGCGACCACGCCTATCTTCATTTTTCGTTCCGCCCCAATGACTTGTAGCCGCCCCATTTGGCTTATAGCTTCCAGCAATGGATCAAAACAGGCCCTATTTTTTTTGCGGCATCGGCGGCAGCGGCATGCTGCCGCTCGCGCTCATTCTGCGGGCAAAAGGTCATGCCGTGTCGGGCTCCGATCGGGCGCTCGATCAGGGACGAACGAGCGACAAATTCGCCTTTCTGCGCGCGCGTAGGATTGAGCTTTTTCCTCAGGACGGCAGCGGCGTGACGAACCCAGACAGCATCGTCGTCGCCTCGGCGGCGGTGGAAGACACCGTGCCCGACGTCAAGGCCGCACGCACGATCGGTGCCGAGTTGATCACGCGCGCGCAACTGCTCGCAAAGCTGTTCAACGCCGCCCCCAAAAGCATTGGCATAGCCGGCACCAGCGGCAAGACGACGACGACGGGTATGATCGGTTGGATTCTCAACCAGGCTGGCCTCAATCCGACGATCGTCAACGGCGGGGTGATGAAGAATTTCGTCACGCCAGAAATGCCATTCGCCAATGCGGTCGCGGGCGGGAACGATCTCTTCGTCTGCGAAGTCGACGAAAGCGATGGTTCGATCGCCTATTACACGCCGCGTATAGCCGTGCTCAACAATATCGCGCTCGATCACAAATCGATGGACGAATTGCGCACGCTGTTTCGTGATTTTGTCAGCAAAGCCAAGATCGCTGTGGTGAACATAGACAACGCGGAAACCAAGGCGATAGCGGAGCAAATTCCCCATACGATCACCTATAGCTTCAGCGATGTAAGCGCGCGCTTATTGGCCTCAAACCTAAGCCCTGGACCGGATACGATTTCGTTCGATGTGCGCGATCGCGAAGGCGGCGTGACTGTGCCGGTTCCGTTGCGGGTGCCCGGTAAGCACAACGTCGCCAATGCGCTTGCGGCCATGGGCGCGGCGCTTGCTTGCGGCGTGCCGATCGAAAAGTCGGCGAAAGCGCTGGCGGGGTTCGTTGGCATAGGACGGCGTTTTGAGCGCGTCGGCGCGACCAACGATATTACAGTCATCGATGACTTCGCGCACAATCCTGACAAGATCGAAGCGACACTCGCCACGCTGCATGCTGCGCCCGGCCGATTGCTGATCATGTTTCAGCCGCAGGGCTATGGCCCGTTGCGCAAAATGAAACAGGCTTTCATCGATTGCTTCGCCCGCAACATGGGCCGGGATGATGTGCTCGTCATGCCCGAACCCATCTATTTTGGCGGCACTGTCGATCGCAGCATCAGCAGCGGGGACATCGTGCGGGGCGTGGTGGCGCGGGAGCGCCACGCCTTTGCTTTGGTGGACCGCGAGGCATGCGGAGAAAAACTGCTCGAGCTTGCGCTGCCGGGCGACAGCATCGTTGTGATGGGCGCCCGCGACGACACACTGTCAGAATTTGCTTTTGAGCTGCTGCGCGTGCTGCGCGCAAGGCCAGAGAAAGGCAAGCGATCCGGCGGTGAGCGGGCGTCGCGAAACGATGGCCCTTGAGCAAGGAATGAGCACCTGCTCTTTGCGCATCTGGGCATTCCGCATCGCCGCGTCGAGGTCGCGCGATATGATGGGATACGGACCTCTCCGCCTTTCGCAAGATCGCCTCGAACGCGGTCCGAGGCAGGCACGCGCTGCATATCATGGATAGACACCTTGCCGACAACACTTGGTTTAGCAGCAGCGCATACGGCATCGCCGACATTGCGCTATATGCCTATACCCATGTTGCCGAGGAAGGAGATTTCAATCTCGTGCCGTATCGCAATCTCGAGCCATGGTTCGAGCGCGTCCGCGCTCAACCCAATCACATTCGCCTGTTGCAAGAGACCAGCGCGCTCCCCGTGATGTCACTTGAGGAGGATCAAGCTCAACGTGAGTAAGCCGCGCGGCGTTGACAAGCTGGGCTGGATACGCGATCGCATGGCCTTACCTCGAAACGTCCGGCGACAGCACCATCCATGAGTCAGTTCCATATCGTGGTTCTCCCTGGCGATGGCATCGGACCCGAGGTCACCGAGGCGGCATGGAGCGTGCTCGAAAAGGTGGTGGCTATGTTCGGCCACCAACTGTCACACGAAGAAAAACCAGTCGGAGGTTCGGCCATCGAAAAAACTGGCGAGCCCTTGCCCGCCAGTACCCTAACGGCATGTTGTGCAGCGGACGCCGTATTGCTGGGCGCCGTCGGGGGATCGAAATGGGACATGGAACCGCGCCGGCCCGAGGAGGGCCTTTTTGGGCTACGCAAAGGTCTTAACCTGTTCGCCAATCTGCGGCCCGTCAGTGCGTATGAAGCAACGCTCGCGAAGTCACCCATGAAACCCGAGGTCCTGCGAGGCGCCGATCTTCTGATCGTGCGCGAGCTGACCGGCGGACTCTATTTCGGCGACAAGCGGCGCGATGCCGCTTCGGCGTCCGATCAATGCGTTTACACCGCAAAAGAAATCGAGCGTATCGCACACGTGGCCTTTGATGCGGCGCGCCGCCGGCGCAGCCGCGTTACCTCCGTCGATAAAGCCAATGTGCTTGAAACCAGCCGGCTATGGCGCGACATCGTGAGTCGTATCGGCGCCGCGAAATACCCCGATGTCGCGCTGAGCCATATGCTGGTGGATACGGCGGCAATGCAATTGGTGATGAACCCGCGCGCCTTCGACGTCATCCTCACCGAAAATATGTTCGGCGATATCTTGAGCGACGAAGCGGCGGTGCTCACGGGCTCCATCGGCGTTCTGGGTTCCGCCTCGCTGGGCGAGAGCAAGCCCGGCTTATTCGAGCCTGTACATGGATCGGCGCCTGACATCGCCGGCACCGGCAAGGCCAATCCTATTGGCGCCATTCTGTCGGTGGCGATGCTATTCCGTTATGGCTTAGGCCTTTTGGACGAGGCGGCGGCGATCGAAAATGCGGTCTCGCAAGTACTTGCTGCAGGAATGCACACAGCCGATCTCGGCGGCACGGCAACCTGCGCGGACATCACCCGCGAGGTGCTGGCGACGCTGAGGCCCAAGAGGCCGAATCAGGGGAATGAGCCGACCGCTCACGCTCGTGAACCGAGCAAAACCGTGAATTTGTGACAGCGCCGCGAAGACGGCCGCCCATTGGTTTCATTGGGTTTTCGGTGCGTGCTGTTACCGAAATAACACCCCCTTACAGCTAAAAAACCCGGCTTTTATTTGGTGAATTCGAGCGGTTGACCATCTGCCCTGCAGGTCCAAAACTGCCGCGAATCGCCAGCTGTTGGGGATGCCGCCTGCGGCTGCGCGACGCCCATTGGGGGATACCATGAATAGGATTACGCGCCGCTTCCTCTCCGGCGCCTCGTTCTTCGCGCTCTCTCTTGCATTGCCCACGTCCCTCGCGCGAGCGGGGATCACGGTGAACACGAATGCGCACGGGCCCGTGACCGTGGCCGGCCCCGCTTCGACCACCGATTTCATTCTCGTCACCGGCACCGGCGTTGTGAACGGCAATATCGTCAATTCGGGACTGATTTTCGGAGGCGCGGGCAATGCGATCGAAATCGGTTCCAGCGCGTCCGTGACCGGCGACATCATCAATCGCGCAACGGATATTTCCCCCTTCGACATCAATGTCGGGTTCATCACGGCGAACACCTACGGCATCGTAAACTACGGAAATGTGGGCGGCGACATTTCCAACCGGGATGGCACAATCCTGGTCATCAACAATGCGATGACAGGGAATGAGATCGCAGGCATCGCCGTGCTCAACGGCACGGTTGGCGGCATCATAAACGATTCCGGTCACATGAGCGTGATCGGCGTAGGCAATTTCGGCCGGGCTGTCGGTATCGAAATCACAAATACGGGCGACCTGTTCGAGACCGGCGCCCGGCACGCTCGAATTCGTCCATAATCCGATCGAAGGTCAGGCCTACGCCTATGTGAACGGCTGCAACCAGTTCGCTGACGGCACCATCTTCTTCCACGTCGATGACAATCCCGATCCGAACTTCGTCTTCATTCATGCCGACAATGCCTCGCTCGACGGCACGATCATGGTCGACTTCGCGCCGGGCGATTATTTCGGCGGTGAAGTTTGGCGCATCGTGCTCAGCAACGATCCGATTACGGGCACCTGGGACGATCTGGTTACGAACTTCCCCGAAAGCCTGTTCCTGCATCCCGAGGCTCTCTATACGACCTTCGAGGCGGATATCATCCTTGCGCGCGCAGCGTTCAACGATTTCTGCCAGACCTCGAAAAACAACAAGTCGTTCACGGCGGGGCTTGAGAATGCCTACTCGCCGGCGCTTACGGGCGCGTTCCACGATCTCGTGCAGGGGCTGCTCTTCCTACACAACGAGAACGAGTTCTGCGAAGCGGTCGACCAGCTCAAGGGTGAAGAGATCGGCGAAACGGCTTATGCCAATCTGGAATCGGCCGAGATCCTGAAGGACGCGGTGGGTGCGCACCTCCAGGCGATTTGGGGCGGCCCCGAGCAGATGACCGAGATGCGCAATTCGATCAGCCCGGCAGCTGGTGGCGGCCGCGTGTCCATCTGGGGCGGCGCCTACGGCAAGTGGGGCTCGCTCGATCGCACCGATTCAGGGCCCAGCTTCGATTCCAACGAGCACGGCCTGGTCGGCGGCGTCGATGTCCGCGTAGGCCAGAACACGCTCCTGGGCGTTGTCGGATCGTGGACGGCAGATGGCGACCTCGACTTCGACAATCGCAATGCCGCGAGCTTCGATGGCTACCAGATTGGCGTCTATGGCCGCCACAATGCAGGCCAGTTCTATCTCCAGGGCCTGGCCGCGTTCGGCAGCTATTCGGATGACACGCGCCGCTTCGTCTCCATCTCCGGCTTCGGGTCGGGCAATGCCAGGGGGAGCTTCGGCAACGACGTCTGGCAGGTCTATGGCGAAGGCGGCTACCACATCGCCACCAACGGCCGCGTCGATCTGGTCCCATATGCGGCGCTGTACTATCTGCATGGCGATGTCGACGCCTACACCGAACACGGCTTCCCGGGTGTCAACCTCCATGTCAGCTCGGCGGAAGCGACCTCCTTCTCGTCCTATCTCGGCGTGAGGTTGGCGCTGTTGGGTCGGGGGGTTTCGGATGGGACCAGCATCGTGCCGACGCTGAAAGTGGCGTGGCAGCATCAGTTCGAAGACCAGCTGTGGTCGGTCAACGCCGCCTTCGAAGGTGTGCCGGCAACCGCCTTCAGGCTTACCGGCGAGGGCTACGATCGTGACAGCCTGATTGTCGGCGGCGAGCTCGCCATGAGCTGGGGCGGCAACGTCGATGCGGTGCTCGATTACGAAGGCCGCTTCAACGGCGACCGTCAGAGCAACGCTGTCATCGGCCGCCTGAACTTCAGACTGTAGCAGAGGGCACCATCGGCTTGGCGAACGGGCGGGGCTTTCCCGCCCGTTTGTCTTTCGTGGATCGCGGGGAGAACTGGCGGAGCCGGAGGGATTCGAACCCTCGATACGGCTTTACGGCCGTATAACGGTTTAGCAAACCGCCGCCTTCAGCCTCTCGGCCACAGCTCCGTCTGGGCTCCTTCAACCTGCAAAGAGGCTGAAGGCCTCAATTTATGTCCTGCTCGCCCTGATCGCGGGCGGCGGCCTCTCAGCTACAACTCCGCTGCACACGAGGGGTAGCTCAGACCCCGCAGGTTCCAAGTTTTGAGCCTTTTTCCGGGGATTTCGCAAGCCGCATTATGGTTGCGAAGGCTTGCCAGTGCTGCGGGATTGCGCGCAGGATTGCTGCTTGAAGGGCTGGCTTGGCCACCCTTGTGCCCAGGGCCCCGGTCGCCGCCGGCTCCTTATATATAGGGAGACAGCACCATGCTGGTATCTCATATCCTCCGTCAAAAAGGCCGCGACGTGGTTACCGTTGGCCCCACCATCGCGCTGGCCGAGGCCGCACACACATTGGCCAAGCGCAAGATCGGTGCCGTGGTGGTTATCGGTGTCAAAGGAGACGTAGCCGGTATTCTTTCCGAACGCGATATCGTGAATGCGCTCGCGGTTGATGGAACGCACGCGCTGGCGCGTGCCGTCAGCACTTACATGACGCGCTCAGTCGCCACCTGCGGGGAGCGCGATACCATCGACACCATCATGGAGATAATGACAGACGGACGCTTCCGTCATGTGCCGGTGGTGGAAGGCGGGCGCCTTGCGGGCATCGTCTCCATAGGCGATGTGGTCAAGACGCGCATCGAAGAGAGCGAGCGCGAAGCAAGCGCGCTGAAACAATACATCGCCGCGGGTTAGAGCGAACAGGACTTTTCACTCTCGTCTCTTGCGGTTAGGCATCCTTTTGCCGTGTATCGGTGGAAGTGATAATCTTATGCGGGCTTTGCGGGAGCCGCGGGCTCTTCGTGACGAAGCAAAATCGGTGCAGCGCAAACTGAGAAGTTGCAGTTTGACGTTGTCATCTTGACTGTGGAGATTTTTATGAGCTGGCAACTCTCAACCAAACTCGCTTGCGCGTTGTTCTTTGGTACGCTGATAGCGGCGTTCTCGCCTGTTACAGGCGCGAATGCCGATACTTGCACCGAGATCAGCGGCGGAACCTGCAAGTCGCATGGGACCTGCGATACTTCTGATACCAAGAAACACTGTTTGGATACCCTGAAGAAGGATGGCTATCACTGCGAGTGCAGACGCGGGAAAAATGACCGGCCGCATGATGGACATGGTCCCGACATCAATTTCGGTATTAGCTTAGGAATTGGGCATCACGGTTGGATCGGCCTCGACGTAGGCACGGGCGGTTATTGCGACCGCTGGGGCTGCCCGGGCGATTATTGGGATTACCCAGTCTTCTACGGGCCGATCTATTTCGATGGCGAGTGGTACGAGGGCCCGATCTATTACCGCGAATACCACGGCTACTACGAATACTACGTCCATGGCGGTTGGCATGAGGACGAGTGGCGGGGCGAGCGTCCCGACTGGGTGGGTGACACCCATTATGGACCTGCGCTCGGCATGGACTACTACAAGTCAGACGATTTCAAGCACTGGCATGAACGTCATGGGCGTGACGAGCATGACGGGCGCGGCCATGACGAGCACGGCGATCGTTGGAAGGACGGCGACGGAAAAAAACACAAAGACAGAGACAGAGACGACCACAAAGAAAAAGGTCACAAAGACAAGGACCATTGACGGGTAGCGCCTCGCAAAGTGAGAAGACGGTGACTTCCATTTTCACTCGCGGGCGAATTCAGACGGCCAGTATTGCTGCAGCGGTGCTGGTTGCCTGGCTTTACATTGACGGTGGCGCGTATGCGCAGACGCCTGGTTCGCAGCCGACGCCGGCTCCATCTCCCACGCCACAAACGGAACCAGGCGGCGGCGAGAAAGCCAAACTTCCCGCGAACAAAACGTCCTCCAAGCACGAGAAGGACGAAGCAGCGCCTTCGTCGCAATCCGCTTCAGAGGAGGAGAAATCAGAACTGCCTAAGGGCTGGTTGAATATCAAAACAGGGAAAAGAGAAGATACGCAAGCCGTCGCGCGTTCTGTGGAAGATGCTTATAACCAATATCAGAAAACGTGCTTGGAAGGTACAGAGGAACAGAAGTCGGCCGCCAAAAAGAAATGGCGAGACCTGAAATTATTTCTTGAGAAATTTGCAATCAATGATGAGGCGCAGAAACTGAAAGAGGTTAGCCAAGCATTCGACGGCCGTGAACACTACTATAAAATATTGGAGAGATTGGAAAAGAACCCTAACAGCGGCGCTTCCGAAATCGCCAAAGCAAAGAGCGATTTTTCTAAAGCAAGAGATAAATGGGAGAAGCTAAGCCTTAAAGCTGGTAAGAAGATCCTGGCGGAAATTAAAGCAGAAATCATTTATGGCGGGCCGGAGAGTTGCCCGGCGCCAAGCGAGACCACGCCGCCGCCTGAAGAGAAGAAAAAGAAGAAACACAAGGGCGAGACCTCTGGTCCGCTCGATTTCTTCGGCAACGTCACGATTGGCGTCGGCGTGGGCGAGCATGGCCACAAAGCTACGCGCCATTCGCACGAGAAAGATGATGCCGACAAAAAGTCAGACGAGGAGAACGGCGAAACGGGGCATGACAACATCTCGCATGAGCCGAGCGGCCGCGACGAAAACGAGCAGCACGAGCCCAGCGGCCATGACGACAAGAACAAGTCACACGATCATCATGACGACGGCAAGACATCCTCTCCACCAATGTAGAGAGGAGGGAGTGTAATTGATGGCTGCGGCCACAGCGCGGGGCATGCTCCTGACCAGCATGAAAAAGATGATAACAAGCATGGCCACGACGACGACGATGACGGTGACGATGATTGATGAATTGGTTTGACGGTTAGGTCAAATAGGGAGGGACGGCAGTGAGTAGATGGCGAATAGAAAGTTTCGGGTGGGGGGCAACACTGGCATTCGTGGTTATGCTATCGGCGGGATCGGTGCACGCCGAGTTTCCTCCTGAAGGCGCCGTTGCCGACCCGGGTAATCCATCAAAGGCCGATAAGATAAGCATCGACCATCTCGGCAAGACCATGATCAAGGCGATCGATCATTATTATTATGACTGCCTGAAGAAAAAATGGGTGTGGGTGTCACGCGATCTTTGGCGCAAGGAGGGTAACGGCGAGGACGAGCACGTTTCTCCGGGCCACTGGACCAAAGACGACAAATGGGTGCCAGGCTCGGATGCGGGCCATGCTGATCTGGATTCAAGCCCAAAACCTCCAGGCGCCACCAAGCCGGGTGACACGCCGGATGAGGCGTTCGATCCGAAAACGTCCACGACCTACAAATACGATCACGAAAAGGATCAGTGGATCGACAAATTCACGGGCCAAGTGGTTTCACACAAACTCTGTCCGCCATGCCCGCCGACGGAAACGCCTCTGCGCGCGTGTCCGGAAAAAACGGATTCAGGCTCCGGACTCAATCTCGGTATTGGCATCGGTATTGGCGGCAGCAGCGGACATCACGAAAGCCATTCTCATCACGGCGACGAACACAAAGCGCGTGACGAGAAATCGGAAGAGCATTTGGACAAGGAAAAGAGCGACCACGAAACGCATGAAGAGAAGCCCAAGAGCGGAGGTTGCGGGCCGCATTGAGGCGTTCAACACCTGGCTCAAGCCTTTGATTCTTATTGGAATTTCCGACCGCCGGGGGGAAGAGATCGGCGCCCCGCCCAAGTGGCCGATGCTCGCCAAATCCCCGTAAAACCTAGCATTTAGGCCTTTACAGGGGCCGGTCTCACACCTATATACCGCCTCCCGCCTGCAAGTTCTTGCGGGTGGGATTGCACATTTGCAATACTGTAAGTTCGCCCCGCGAGGCGGTCTTTCTCTCGGGGTGTCGGCGTTTGTTGAGTTAATCGGCTCTTTGACATTGTGAGTGAAGGAAGGGGAACGTGGGCGGCGGCTCGATCGCCTGCCCAGGCGCAAGCTTGGGTGAATAGATTGGGCTTTGCTTAGACTCGCGTTCTTCAATCAATACATGACTCCGTCATGTAAAGATGAACAACGCGTTCTTAGAGAGCTCTACGGATCAACTTGAGAGTTTGATCCTGGCTCAGAACGAACGCTGGCGGCAGGCCTAACACATGCAAGTCGAGCGCCCAGCAATGGGAGCGGCGGACGGGTGAATAACACGTGGGAATATGCCTTTCGGTACGGAATAACGCAGGGAAACTTGCGCTAATACCGTATACGCCCCTAGGGGGAAAGATTTATCGCCGAAAGATTAGCCCGCGTAGGATTAGCTAGTTGGTGAGGTAACGGCCCACCAAGGCAACGATCCTTAGCTGGTTTGAGAGAACGATCAGCCACACTGGGACTGAGACACGGCCCAGACTCCTACGGGAGGCAGCAGTGGGGAATCTTGGACAATGGAGGAAACTCTGATCCAGCCATGCCGCGTGAGTGATGAAGGCCTTCGGGTTGTAAAACTCTTTCGCGCGCGACGATAATGACGGTAGCGCGAGAAGAAGCTCCGGCTAACTTCGTGCCAGCAGCCGCGGTAATACGAAGGGGGCTAGCGTTGTTCGGAATTACTGGGCGTAAAGCGCGCGCAGGCGGCCTTGCAAGTCAGAGGTGAAATCCCAGAGCTTAACTCCGGAATTGCCTTTGAGACTGCTTGGCTTCGAGTACGGGAGAGGTGAGTGGAATTCCCAGTGTAGAGGTGAAATTCGTAGATATTGGGAAGAACACCGGTGGCGAAGGCGGCTCACTGGCCCGTTACTGACGCTCAGGCGCGACAGCGTGGGGATCAAACAGGATTAGATACCCTGGTAGTCCACGCCGTAAACGATGGATGCCAGCCGTTGGCAAGCTTGCTTGTCAGTGGCGCAGCTAACGCATTAAGCATCCCGCCTGGGGAGTACGGCCGCAAGGTTGAAACTCAAAGGAATTGACGGGGGCCCGCACAAGCGGTGGAGCATGTGGTTTAATTCGACGCAACGCGCAGAACCTTACCAGGGTTTGACATCCTGTGCTCGGCTCAGAAATGGGCTTTCCCCGCAAGGGGCGCAGAGACAGGTGCTGCATGGCTGTCGTCAGCTCGTGTCGTGAGATGTTGGGTTAAGTCCCGCAACGAGCGCAACCCTCGCCTTTAGTTGCCATCATTCAGTTGGGCACTCTAGAGGGACCGCCGGCGACAAGCCGGAGGAAGGTGGGGATGACGTCAAGTCCTCATGGCCCTTACACCCTGGGCTACACACGTGCTACAATGACGGTGACAGTGAGCAGCTAGCGCGCGAGCGCATGCTAATCTCAAAAAACCGTCCCAGTTCAGATTGCACTCTGCAACTCGAGTGCATGAAGGCGGAATCGCTAGTAATCGCAGAACAGCAGGCTGCGGTGAATACGTTCCCGGGCCTTGTACACACCGCCCGTCACACCATGGGAGTTGGTTCTACCTGAAGACGGTGCGCTAACCGCAAGGAGGCAGCCGGCCACGGTAGGGTCAGCGACTGGGGTGAAGTCGTAACAAGGTAGCCGTAGGGGAACCTGCGGCTGGATCACCTCCTTTCTAAGGATGACATCTCGATCAACGGCCTCACGCCGTTTCCTGATGTCTCTTAAGACACAAGGCGTAGAACCGCCGTCTTCGTTTCCCTTCCTTTTTCCGTCGCCCAGCCACCAAATCGCCTCGCCTATCGGAGCAGTCCGAAGGGTCAAGGCGATTTGGTGGCTGGGATGCGATTGTCTTTGCAAAGATGTCTTGGCGAAGTGGCCCGTTTTATAACGGGCTCGTAGCTCAGGTGGTTAGAGCGCACGCCTGATAAGCGTGAGGTCGGACGTTCAACTCGTCCCGGGCCCACCACCTCGAGACACCGATCGACCAAAACGAATTGGGGCCGTAGCTCAGTTGGGAGAGCGCGAGCTTTGCAAGCTTGAGGTCGTCGGTTCGATCCCGATCGGCTCCACCAAAATCAGGAGCGAGTTCAGACAATCCGATCCGTACGGCGGACAAATTGGGCAAAAGTGATGCATGTGACATTCATGCGCCATTTTGCGCCCGGAATTCTTTGACAAGTGAAGGCGGGGTTAGCCGGTCGCACACCGGTTGATCCGTAATTCTCGATCCAATGATCGCAAATAACCATTCTCAGGGATGAGCCCGAATCTTAAAAGTTCTGGGCTTGTTTCTGGGCATGGGACGAATGCTGAGCGATCAAGCGTTAAAGCAAGGGCGTTTGGAGAATGCCTTGGCACACACAGGCGATGAAGGACGCAGCAAGCTGCGATAAGCCGCGATGAGGGGCTAGCACCCGTTGATCCGCGGATTTCCGAATGGGGCAACCCAGCCCGCAAGGGTTATCTTGAACTGAATACATAGGTTCAAGAAGCGAACCCGGAGAACTGAAACATCTCAGTACCCGGAGGAAAGGACATCAACAGAGACTCCGTTAGTAGTGGCGAGCGAAAGCGGACCAGGCCAGTGGTCTTCGTTTAAGAACCGGAACGTTTTGGAAAAAACGGCAATACAGGGTGATAGCCCCGTACGGGTAGAAAGAACGAAGATCCTCGAGTAGGGCGGGACACGTGAAATCCTGCCTGAACATGGGACGACCACGTTCCAAGCCTAAGTACTCGTGTGTGACCGATAGCGAACTAGTACCGTGAGGGAAAGGTGAAAAGCACCCCGACTAGGGGAGTGAAACAGACCTGAAACCGGACGCCTACAAACAGAGGGAGCCGCAAGGTGACCTCGTACCTTTTGTATAATGGGTCAGCGAGTTTGTCTGTCTAGCAAGCTTAAGCCGTTAAGGCGGAGGCGCAGCGAAAGCGAGTCTGAATAGGGCGCACAGTTAGACGGATAAGACCCGAAACCACGTGATCTAGCCATGATCAGGCTGAAGGTGCGGTAACACGCACTGGAGGGCCGAACTCACGTCTGTTGAAAAAGACGGGGATGAATTGTGGCTAGGGGTGAAAGGCCAATCAAACGTGGAGATAGCTGGTTCTCTGCGAAAGCTATTTAGGTAGCGCCTCGTGTATCACCATCGGAGGTAGAGCACTGGATGGGCTAGGGGATGTCACAGTCTACCAAACCTAACCAAACTCCGAATACCGATGAGTGCGAGCACGGGAGACACACGGCGGGTGCTAACGTCCGTCGTGAAGAGGGAAAAAACCCTGACCGACAGCTAAGGTCCCCAAGTCATGGCTAAGTGTGGAAGGATGTGAGATTCCCAAAACAACCAGGATGTTGGCTTAGAAGCAGCCATCATTTAAAGAAAGCGTAACAGCTCACTGGTCTAAACAAGGAGTTTTGCGCCGAAAATGTATCGGGGCTCAAGCCATGCACCGAAGCTTCGGGTTCACGCAGCAATGCGTGAGCGGTAGCAGAGTGTTCCGTATGCCTGCGAAGGAGAAGGGCGACCGACTCTGGAGGTATCGGAAGTAAGAATGCTGACATGAGTAGCGATAAAGAGGGTGAGAGACCCTCTCGCCGAAAGTCCAAGGGTTCCTGCGTCAAGTTAATCTGCGCAGGGTTAGCCGGCCCCTAAGGCCAGGCCGAAAGGCGTAGCCGATGGGAACCAGGTCAACAGTCCTGGGCCAGTGGGAATGTGACGGATTCCATAAGTTGTTCGGGCTTAATGGATTGCCCGGGCCGCGAAGGAGTCCCAGGAAATAGCTCCCACATAGACCGTACCCCAAACCGACACAGGTGGACTAGCAGAGTATGCTTAGGCGCTTGAGAGAACTGTGCTGAAGGAACTAGGCAAATTACCCTCGTAACTTCGGGAGAAGAGGGCCCGGCCGATACGCAAGTATTGACCGGGGACACAAAGCAGGGGGTAGCGACTGTTTATTAAAAACACAGGCCCATGCGAAATCCAAAGATGACGTATATGGGCTGACGCCTGCCCGGTGCCGGAAGGTTAAGGAGAGGGCTGCAAGGCTTGAACCGAAGCCCCGGTAAACGGCGGCCGTAACTATAACGGTCCTAAGGTAGCGAAATTCCTTGTCGGGTAAGTTCCGACCTGCACGAAAGGCGTAACGACTTCCCCACTGTCTCCAGTACAGGCTCAGCGAAATTGAATTCCCCGTGAAGATGCGGGGTTCCCGCGGTCAGACGGAAAGACCCCGTGCACCTTTACTGCAACTTTGCACTGTCATTAGGACTGTGATGCGTAGGATAGGTGGAAGGCTTTGAAGTCCGGGTTCCGGTCCGGATGGAGCCACCCGTGAAATACCACCCTTTGCGATCCTGATGTCTAACCGCGGCCTCGAAACGAGGTTCGGGACCATGCATGGTGGGCAGTTTGACTGGGGCGGTCGCCTCCCAAAGAGTAACGGAGGCGCGCGATGGTAGGCTCAGACCGGTCGGAAATCGGTTGTTGAGTGCAATGGCAAAAGCCTGCCTGACTGCAAGGCCGACGGGCCAAGCAGAGTCGAAAGACGGTCATAGTGATCCGGTGATCCCGCGTGGAAGGGTCATCGCTCAACGGATAAAAGGTACGCCGGGGATAACAGGCTGATCGCGCCCAAGAGTCCATATCGACGGCGCGGTTTGGCACCTCGATGTCGGCTCATCGCATCCTGGGGCTGGAGCAGGTCCCAAGGGTATGGCTGTTCGCCATTTAAAGCGGTACGTGAGCTGGGTTTAGAACGTCGTGAGACAGTTCGGTCCCTATCTGCCGTGGGTGTTCGAGACTTGAGAGGATCTAACTCTAGTACGAGAGGACCGAGTTGGACGCACCTCTGGTGGACCGGTTGTCGTGCCAACGGCACAGCCGGGTAGCTAAGTGCGGACTAGATAACCGCTGAACGCATCTAAGCGGGAAACTAACCTCAAAACCAGGTCTCGCCGAGAGCCGTGGAAGACTACCACGTCGATAGGCTGGGTGTGTAAGCGCGGCAACGCGTTGAGCTTACCAGTCCTAATCGCTCGATCGGCTTGATCACTCATGCATATGTCCCATGCCTGGTAACAAGCCCAGGCTGAAATCAAAACGCATCATTGGATTCGAGAAGCGAAACGCGAATTCGCGAATGGCGAGTAGCGAATAGGGAGTGAAATGTTCCCTACTCGCTATTCACTACTCACTACTCACTACTCGCCCTTCCGCCTTCCGGCGGAACCGTTCTTTGTTGGCTTGGTGGTCATAGCGGAGGAATTCCACCCGATCCCATTCCGAACTCGGCCGTTAAAGCCTCCAGCGCCCATGGTACTGCGGCCCAAGCCGCGGGAGAGTCGGTCGTCGCCAGGCCTACCAAGAACGGTTGTTAATTTGTCATTCCCGGCGCGCCGCTTAAGCGGCGCGGGAAGGGAACCCAGTACGCCGCGCGTCCGCGTGGCGAATAACGGAAACCCCCGCCATCACGTCCTCCATAGCCAATTGGCGTAGGAGGACACATCAAGCAAAAGCCCCGCGAGAGAAATCTCGTGGGGCTTTTTTTATTCGCGCTCCCAAAGAGCGTCGATTATATCAGGGAACGCTTTCTCTAAGAAGTCGTTCGCCTTTATCACTTCTTCCGGATCTGGCTTTTTTCCATGCGCAATTTCGCAACGAAGCGAATAAATCTTCGACAATTCATCTGCTAACTTTGCGCGACTGCTTCGAAACCCTCGGGCATACAAGATTGCTGCAAAGGCCTTGCGAAATCTACGGGCGATGCCACCTTCCTTCATTGCCGCGAGTTGATAGATGATGCTTTGATATTGCTCAATCTCATTCGGTGGCCGCTCTTTCGCTTCTTTGGCCGTGATATTGATCAAGTGATCGAGTGTATCTCGCAACTGGACGCTGATCGGGGCCGGATCTGCCAGGGGTTCTAATGCTGCGACGCGCAACGTGAGTTTCGCGCGGTTCGATGTTTCAAAAAAGCTTAGTGAAAAAATTTCAATAGCCGCCGACAGGCGATCCGCAATTGTCTGCGGAAGTGGATGTCCCAACCCTGGTGTTTTCTGCAGGTGCTCTGCCACTCGTTTTGAACTAAGGCCAATAGAAATGCCTACGTCAGCCATCCACAAGTATAAGAGACGCTTACCTTCGGGAACTGCCACCGTTCTTGGCATTGAATATACGCCTTGAACATTAGGCCATCCGGCTTTCTTAACCAGCTCCGAGAAATTAGGAGCGCCGTCAGATGGCGGCTCCCACCAAGTAATTTGCTCAAGTTCTTTATGAACATAAGTTCCGACACGATCGCGCAACAATGCGCGCTCAAACCAAGCAAAAACTGTAGAGGCGGAGGCTTCGGCTTTCTCAAGGGATTTGAACCCTGTTAGTTTCAAGACATGGCGTCCATAGCAACCTTTCTGAATCGAACCAGTTAGCTCGCCCGGTAGATCACTGAGTGCGATAGCTTCTGGCAGCGTCCTGTCGGCTGGAAGCATAAAAGGCACCAATAGCGATACGTCGTCGCCGCCATCACCCCGCGAACCAATACCTGCAGTAAACACCCAGCCGTTGCTCCTAGAATCAGATCACGAAATGTTAGTTTACTGAAACGGAACCGATACTCTCCACGTTTGCTTGCCGTATTTCGCAATAAGAATCGAGGTCGTGCCATGAGAAACGTCATCGTTTCCGCCTTTGTTTCTCTCGACGGCGTCATGCAGGCGCCGGGCGGCCCCGACGAAGATCCCAGCGGCGGCTTCAAATATGGCGGCTGGGTGTGGCCGTATTTCGACGAAAGCTCGGGCGCAATGTTGGACGAAGTGTTCGCGCGGCCGTACGATCTGTTGCTCGGCCGCAAGACCTACGAGATTTTCGCCGCGTACTGGCCCTATCAGGAAGACGGCGGCAACTCCGAAATCGCGCGCGGCTTCAACAAGGCAACGAAATATGTCGCCTCGCGTTCGGGCGTGCCGCTCACGTGGAAGAACTCTGTCGCCATTCACGATGCCGCTTCGGACGTCGCGCGGCTCAAGCGCGAGAACGGCCCCGACCTGCTGATCCAGGGCAGCGGCGTGCTGGTGCATGCGCTCCTCAAGCAGGGCCTGATCGACCGCATCACGCTGTTCGTCTTCCCGGTCCTGCTGGGACAGGGAAAGCGCTTTTTTGCCAACGACGCCAAGGAGATGGCGCTGAAATTCGAAAAATCCTCGACTTCGCCATCGGGCGTGACCATGAATACCTACACGCCCGCCGGCGCAGTGAAGACGGGCTCGTTCGCGCATGCCACGCCGAGCGAAGCAGAACTCGCTCGCCGCGAAAAGCTGAAGCGCGAAGGCTGAAGCGTAGAAATACACGCCCTAGCCCTTGTTCTTCTGCACCTTCTTTAAAACGGTGGCCCGCGCCCGTTGTTCCAATTTATCCAACACGTTTCGTGCGGCCGCATAATGCGGCCTGCGCGCAATAACGTGACGGGAACCCGGCGTGGACAGATTTGTGTCAGAGAACAGCATCGGCATTCTGCCGCGCGGCATCCCTTGGCGAAAGCGGCGGCAAATGCCTGGAAAAATTCGCGTCCCCGCAAGTCAGGGGGAGGGGGGATGTCGCGAAAGCCGCAAAACGAATGGGGGGATAGATTGGGCTTCGTTTCTGTCGGGCGAGCAAAACTTCGGCGGCGAATCAAGCTGCGCCAACGGCGCTGTCGAGCGCCCAGATTGTCTTCTTATACAGCGCCATCGCGCGCGTGGAATTGTCCGCCACGCACACGACGCCCACTTTGCCGAATTCGCTGAGCGCGCCGATCAGGTGGAACATCACGCCTTCCTGCGTACTCGCGTTGAAATGCAGCCCGTTCATCACTGCAATGTCGATCAGGTCTTCCGGCGTCAATCCGACGTAACGCGGGCTCACCAGATTGTCCGTGGCGTAATACGCGCGTGCCGAACCTTGCGGCGTGCGAAAGACACCGGTCTTGGCGTCGTATTTTCCGTCCGTCAGATACTCCAGCATCAAATATGGATGTGTCGTGCCACCTTTGCGCAAATTGATTTCGATGGCGTAGTTCTTCCAGCCCGCACCCTCGCGTACCGAAATGAAATCGATGGCGAAGCGCCCCCACACGCCACGTTTCTTCAGCGCCTCGGCCGCCTTGGTCGCCTCAGCCTGGATGGCAAGGCCATAGGCCGGATCGGCCGGAAACGTGCAGCCGAGATAGACTTGGCCCGTAGGCCCACCCAACACCTGATCGTGCGTCGACAGCGTTTCCAACACGCCATTGGGGTCGGCGCGGAACTGCGCCGACGGCGAGCGCTTCTCCGCGCCTTCGATAAAACATTCGGCGACGCCTTTCATCTCTTTGAACTTGGTAGAGAATTCGTCCCAACCCATGTCTTTGGCTTCGCAGGCGAGCGCAGGAAGCTTGTTCTTCACCCAGGTTTGGATGCGGCCGCTTTCGGGACAGCCGGCGAACGAAAACATGGCATTGCCCTCGCCGGAAAAGCCCTCGTCGAGTTTCACCACGGCGCGTTTGAGGGAAGCATTGCGGCCCCTGAGCTCGCACAGTGCATCCGCCAACCCCTGTTCGTCCGCGATGTCTTCGATGCCGTCGGCCATGGGCACGCCGGTCTCGCGGAAGATCTTGCGGCCACCGCTTTTCGAACCCAGCGAAAGCAGCGCAGGGTCGCAGCCGAAAATGGGCACGCCCAATTCGACCGCCAGCGTGCGCTCCAGGTGCGTGACGTTGAAACAGGCAAGATGCGCCAATTCCGGATCGCCCATGGCCTCGCGCACATGTTCGAGAATGCGCGGCCGCGCCAGCAGCTTGGCGCTGAGCGGATGCGGGCTGGCGTCGTCGCAGGCGAGAAGCGTCAGGCGGGCGCGCGCGTGCCGCGGCGGCACGCCCGGAAGCAGATGCAAGTAATAGTCGATGATCTCGTCGGCGATCGGCAGGCTGCTGAGATAGACGATTTTGGTGCGCGGCATGCGCAGCAGCATGAGCAGGCAGAGCAGGCGTTCCTCGTAATGCGGCCCGCCGGCCACTTTCGCCAGCACGTCCTGATCGAACGAGATACTGGGCACGACGATCACGGCACGCGGCAGCAGTGGATTGGGAAAGACCGTTTCGAACAGCTTGGGCAATCGCGCCTGCAGGGCGGCAAACGCCTTGCGCTCCTCGGCCGAGCCCGGCGCGAACCTGAGGTTCTGCCTGGCTTCCGCGTGCAGCGGTGCCGGATCGGTCAAGCTGCTGGCCCCATGTCCCCCGCGCCAGTCTAGCAGCCCGCAATCGCCGTGATAAAGTCTTAGAGGAGGCTCGCAACCCAATGACGGACGCAAAGCACTACACGGGCGGATGCCATTGCGGGCGTGTGCGCTATGAAGTGACGGCGGATCTCGGCCAGACCACGCAATGCAATTGCTCGATTTGCACCGCGCGTGGGCTGATCGTCGCCTTCGTCCCGGCCGCGCAGTTCAAGCTCGTCTCCGGCGATGGCTTGACGGACTATCAGTTCAACAAGAAGCACATCCACCATCTGTTTTGCCCGGTGTGCGGCATCGAATCCTTTGCCAAGGGTAAGAGCAAGAAGGGCGAAGAGATGGTTGCGATCAATGCGCGTTGCCTCGACGGCGTGGAGGTGGAGGCACTCAAGCCTGCACCCTTCGACGGCAGGAAATTGTAACGCGTCCAACCGGCATTATCAGGAGAACATCATGGCTAAGAAAAAATCGAGTAGTGCGGTCTATCGCGTCACCGAAGTCATCGGCACCAGCAAGACGTCGTGGGAAGATGCGGCGAAAAGCGCGGTCGCGATGGCGAGCAAAACCCTGCGCGACTTGCGCGTGGCCGAGGTCGATAAGCTCGATATGAAAGTCGAGAACGGTAAGATCGTCGCCTATCGCACGCGGTTACTTCTCTCGTTCAAGTACGAGGCGTAATCACTTCCCCTTCTTGTGCTCTGCGACCCATTTCTCCACCGCAGCCATGGTGTTGTCGACATGATGCGTGGGATCAAGATCGGTATAGGTGTAAAGCACAGTGCCGTCCGGCGCGATCACGTAGGACGTGCGGTTGGCATATTCCGGCTTTTGCGCCAGCACGGCATCATAGGCCTTGGTGATATGCTGATCGGTGTCCGCCGCGACCGCAAATTTATTGCGGCATTCGCTTACCGAAAACCGGTTGAGCTTTTCGATATCGTCATGGCTGACGCCGATCACGGTCGCGCCCAATGATTTGAACTTGTCCGTCGCATCGGCAAAAAGATGTGCCTCCACCGTGCACCCGGTAGTAAAGGCTGCGGGATAGAAATAGAGAACGACTGGCCCGTTCTTGAGCGCGTCCTTGAGCGCAAACGTGAACTCCTTGCCACCGAGCGAGGCTTGTGCCGTGAAATCGGGCGCCTCTGTTCCGATATTGAGCGCGGCAATGGCCGGTATCGCGAACAGGCTGCAAAACAACATGGACGTGAAAATGCGCTTCATTGCTAAACCCCTACTGCTTATTGGACTGTCACTATAGGACATTCGCCTGCTTTCGGGCAGACCCCGCTACTGGGAGCAATAGTCCTGATGCGGGCCGCGAAGACTATGATGGCGCGGCGAGCCGGAGCAACCGTCCGATACCAACAAAAATGGCGTGATTGGCCGTTACAAAGTGGTTTTTCTCTAGATATACTTCTACCCGCGACTGACTGTGGCGGGTCTTACGGGGGGCGGCAATGGAAAGCAGTGTTTTCGTCGATACAGGTAAGGGCATTTTGGCGGGCGTCGTTGGCGCGCTGGCGCTCGCGCTGATGATGTTCATCAAAGACGCCGCGGGCATCGTGCCGGAAGTCAGCTTATTGCATGCCTGGATGAAGATCGCCGGCACCGATTCCATGGTCATCGGCTGGATCGTCTTTTTCGTCATCAACGCTTTCGTCGTTGGCGCGATATTTGCCGCATTGGATGCGCATCTCGAACGTCCCGAGGGCTCAGAGGAACTCGTCCGCGGCGCTCTTTTCGGCGTTGGCCTGTGGATCGTCACCATGATGTTCATCGTACCAATGGGTGGCGGCGGCAGTTTCGGCATGCGCTATGGCATCGCATTACCCGCCGCGATGTTCCTGGCCCAGGTCATTCAGGGCATCGTCATGGGCGGTGTTTATGGTGCGCTGCGGCCGGAGCCTGTTCCAACTTGAGGCGTCGGCAGGTCGTAACTGCGTACGATTGCCATAGATTTCGAAACCGCCAATCCCTGGCCGGGCAACGCCTGCCAGATCGGACTGGCTTGGATAGAAGGTAGCCGTGTCACGCGCGTGGAAGAACGGCTTATACGCCCGCGCGACATGGTTTTTACCTTCAGCTGGGTGCACGGCATTACAGCCAGCGATGTTCAGGATGCGGCCGAATTCCCGGCTGTGTTCGAAGAATTCCATTCTGATCTCGAAGGTGCACTGCTGCTCGCGCACAATGCCGGTTTCGATGCAGGCGTTCTACGCGGCTGTATGCGCGCCTATGGCGTCAAAGCAAAGCGCATGAAATACCTTTGCACCTTGCGCATTGCGCGCACGGTGTGGCCGGAACTCCCCTCGAAATCCCTCGACAATCTTGCGCGCCATCTCGGCCTCAGCTTCCGCCATCACAATGCGGCCGAAGACGCGCGCATCTGCGCCGAGATCGCCATAGCTGCCGCGAGTGTCGTGGGTGCACTCGAGGTCGCAGATATAAGGCATCGCCTCGACGTCTGGCGTGCGCCGGAACGTGCCGCCGCTTAGCGGTTTCAAGATGACACGATCACACGAAGTGACCATGCATCGCTCCTCGATCGCTGGAATCGTTGCGATGGAGCTGACTACCAATCACAGCTTTCCACGGCACACTCACGATGAGTACGGGATTGGTGTCGTCCTGTCTGGTGCTCAACGGTCTTGGAGTGGTGTCGGCCTGGTAGAATCGCTTCCCGGAGATGTCATCAGCGTCAATCCTGGCGAGCTGCACGATGGCACCCCCATCAATGGCAATGTCCGCCGTTGGCGGATCATCTATTTCGACCCGATGGTATTGACGCGGGACTTCATGCCCGAAACCGGTCGCGAGATTGAGTTTGTGAGTCCGAGCTTGTGTGATCGTGCGCTCGGCCAGCACGTCAACTTGCTTTTCAAAAGGGTGACTGGTGGGGCGGACCGGCTGGGCGTGGAAGAAATTCTAATTGAGGTCGTGGAGCAGCTGGTGTCCCCCAATACCCAACCCCTAAACGAGTCTCGGCGGCCCACGCCGCCCGTTGCTAAAGCGCGAGCGCGCATCGATGAAGACCCTTCGAGTAAGATTACATTGTCGGAGCTGGCCGCTCTGTCGGGAACAACGCGTTATCAGATCGTGCGAGCATTCGCTCGTGATCTGGGCACGACCCCACATGCGTACCTCGTTCAAAGCCGGGTGCGCCTTGCGCGTCAGTTTCTCTTGGAGGGCGAGACGCTGGCCGGCGCGGCACAGCACGCCGGTTTTGCAGACCAGAGCCATATGACACGTGCCTTCGTCCGGCAATTAGGGATCACGCCTGGCCGATATCTGGCTGCTTACAACTAACGTGCAATTTTCTTCAAGACGCAGTCCGCCTTCCTTGTCCAAGCTGTCGATGATAGCACGCGACCATTGGGCGACCTTGCGTGCCATAAGGAGTACCCGTTGGCCAGCGCCTATGTACATGGATACGATCGAGCGGAGGCTCAGCGCTTGGTCGACCAGGCGACAAGCCTAGCCGAACTTCTGCATGCAGATACGGCATTCCCTGTGGGCTCCACAGTGCTCGAAGCGGGGTGCGGGGTCGGCGCGCAAACCGTCGAAATAGCAAAACGTAGTCCCGCCGCTCATATTACCTCGATCGACCTGTCTGAGATGTCACTGCGCGAGGCGCGCAAGGCAGTCGAGGCCAATCGAATTTCCAATGTCACGCTGCTGCAAGGTGATATTTTCAAACTGAGCTTTGTCTCTGAATCCTTTGATTACATTTTTCTCTGCTTCGTACTGGAGCATCTGCCCAATCCGATGGATGCGCTCATGGCACTGAAGGGCGTGCTAAAGCCGAGTGGGACGATCATCTCCATCGAAGGCGATCATGGCTCGACCTTCTTTCACCCCGATAGCGAACATGCCCGGCGGGCCATTCAATGCCAGGTGACCTTGCAGGCTATGGCGGGCGGTGATGCGCTGATTGGACGGCGGCTTTACCCATTGCTCAGGGATGCAGGCTTCCGCGACGTACGGGTTTCGCCACGGATGGTCTATGCGGACGCAACCAGACCGGCAACGGTCGACGGTTTCACGCGAAGGACATTCACCGCCATGATCGAGGGCGTTCGCGAACCTGCCCTGGATCATAATCTCCTGCCGGCTTCCGATTTCGACAAAGGTATTTTGGCTCTGCACCGTACGGCCGAGGAGGACGGCGTCTTTTGCTACACGTTTTTCAAGGCGACGGGCCAAAAATAGTCGGGCGCCCACCGCCGGCAAGCGTCACCGGTACACTCGTGGTCGGGTCTTTATGATCGCCTACGATCAATTTGTGCCGACCCTGCTCAGTGCCAAGTCTCGGGGTGGACAGGCCGGAAGCGATACCCTATATCCCCCGCTCGCCCGTTTGGCGTGTTTCCTGCCACTGACGCGGGGTGGAGCAGCCCGGTAGCTCGTCAGGCTCATAACCTGAAGGTCACAGGTTCAAATCCTGTCCCCGCAACCAATTACGGCTTGGCCGCGTAAGCAGCCAGGCCGTTTTTGTTTTCACGCCCGCCGACGGTCACGGATTTGATCAGGGCGAATACCTTGGCTCCGGGCGCAAGTTTCAGACGCTCGGCCGAAAGTTTTGTGATGCGGGACACCAGCCGCGTCTGGCCCATGGCGAGTTGGACATCGGCATAAGGGCCTTCGTCCACGCGCATGTCCGAAACAATCGCCGGCAGCACATTGTTGGCGCTGATCTGTGGGGGCTCGGAAAGGGCCAGCATGACGTCTTGAGCGTCGATGCGGACGCGGACTTTGTCGCCAGGCGCCCTAGGGATGTGAGGCACGATCAGCCTCCCGCCGGCGAAGGCGAGTGCGGTCAACGCGTGTTCCGTATCATGGTTTTCGATCGTGGCTTCGAGTACGGCGCCAGGCCGCAAATGGTCCTTGCCCGAGTATAGGTCGAGGCGGCTCATCAGTTCGAACACTGTGCCCTCGGCGCGAATGCGTCCGTCGCTCAGCAATATCATGCGCTCGGCAAGATGCGTCACTTCATCGAGCGCATGGCTGACGTAGAGAACGGGGATTCGCGTTTCGTGCGCAAGACGTTCGAGATAAGGCAAAATTTCCAGCTTTCTTTTGGTATCGAGCGCGGCGAGCGGCTCGTCGAGCAAAAGCGCGCGCGGGCTCGCCAATAGGGCGCGGCCCAGCGCGACGCGACTTTTTTCGCCCCCGGACAGGTTCTTTGGTTTGCGTTCGAGCAGCGCACTCAATCCGAGCAGTGAGATGATACTGTCGATGCGGATAGCGGGGTTCTTCGCGCTGCGTTTCCAACCATAGAGCAGGTTCTGTTTCACCGAGAGGTGCGGAAAAAGACGCGCGTCCTGGAAGACAACACCGATGCATCGCCGCCGCGCAGGAACAAGAACGTTTCGCGCAATGTCGAGGAGAATCACATCATCCAAGGAAATACGACCACTTTTAGGACGAATGAACCCGGCTATGGCGTTTAGGATTGTTGTCTTACCTGCGCCCGAAGGTCCGAACAGAGCGGTCACACCTGGTGGCACACGAAACTCTGCGTCAATGGTGAAACTGTCAAAAGAATGTCTTACGCCGACGTCGAGCGTCATTTTTCATTGACCATACGCAGACGTTGTGCAGCGAACTCGGACAATAGGAGGCCAGCAAGGGCGAGCAATATGGAAAGGGCGGCTAACCGCGTCGCCATTTCCTCACCGCCCGGTGTTTGAAGGGCCGTGTAGATAGCGAGCGGAAGTGTTCGTGTCTCGCCCGGGATATTGGACGCGAATGTGATGATGGCTCCGAACTCGCCCAGGCATGCCGCAAACGCCGTGATAGCGCCGGCGAGAAGTCCAGGCAGCGCCAGTGGCAGGTGAAGCGTTAGGAGACGATCGAGTGGTCCAGCCCCCAGCGTTTCTGCAGCCTGCGACAGGCCAGGATCTTCTGCCTCGAGAGCGAGCCTGATTGCGCGCACCTGAAAAGGAAAGGTGAGAATGGCGGAGGCGAGCGCCGCGCCCGTCCAGCTGAAAACAAAACGGATACCAAAATTCCCGAGCAACCATGCGCCGATCGGTGCGTTGGTGCCTAGCATCACCAACAGCAGGTAGCCAAGCGCCACTGGCGGCAGGACAAGCGGCAGATGCACGATGCCATCCAGTAAGGTCTTGCCCGGGAACCTTCGCCGCGCGAGGAGCAACGCAATAGCGAAGGCAAAGGGCAGCGCGCCAAGAACTGCAACGCTCGCGACCTTCAGGCTGAGCAGAAGGGCCTCGGCCTCCGCAGGCGAAAGAACCATCATGGTTCGCGAGTTTGCGCGAAACACGCGCTGTGCGCGAGAGCCAGGCTGGCGCCACAAAATCGGTAATTGTCGTTTTTTTTCAATATCTTATTCGTCGTTTGAGTGTGCAGTTTACGCCTCGATAGAGTCGGCCTGATGGGGCGGCCGCAACCAGTAATACTTAGGGCAGCGAAGCGGACGGCTGCACCGCTGACCTTTTTCTTCGCCTTCATGACAACGTGCTCCGGTGAAATGCCGCCGCCTTCAGCAATTATCACGCCTTCAGCGATCATCACGTCGTCGACGTCACCGCCGGCGCGCGCGGCGCCACCCACCGTTGCCGTTGATACGCTGTCCTATATTGTCCGCTATGACCGTTGGACGGAAGCCGACGAGCGCGGCTACGGCGAATTCATTCAGGGAATCGCGGACTCAAGCTGTGCAACGGTGGATGGCTGTCTCAGAGGCACAGGCAATCCGTTTCGCGCCAGCGATCCCCATTGGCTGCGGTTCCGCTCCGATTGCGCCGACCTGCCGTACTATTTGCGCGCCTATTACGCCTGGAAGCGCGGGCTTCCCTTTTCGTATGAAGCTGCCGTCGAGCCACGGGGTCGGACACGTGATATCCGCTATACGGCACTTGGCAATCGGGTGATCGGGCGCCACGACGTGCTGACCGGTTCTATGACCGGCCCGGCGCTGCTTGACACCATGCGCGACACCATCAGCTCGGCCATGTATCGCATCCATCCCGACATTGAGGCGCCGCTGCTACCTGACCATTACTCGATTGCTCTGGACCCGAAAGTCATACGGCCTGGCACAACGATCTACGATCCGAACGGTCACCTTGCTGTGATTTACCGCGTTGAGCGCGATGGGCGCGTGCTCTTCATTGATGCCCATCCCGACAATTCGTTGACACGCGGCACGTATGACAGACGCTTTGTTCGTTCTTCGCCTGGCATGGGCTCTGGTTTTAAGAACTGGCGTCCGCTCGTGCTCGAAGGTGCCACGCGGGCGACGAACGGCGATCTCATCGGTGGCCGCATTGTCGCCACGGCTAATAAGAACCTTCCGGAATTTTCCGAAGAGCAATTCTTCGGCAATGGCCCGCGCCCCGACGACCACGATTGGTCGAGCGGCCGTTTCGTTCTTAATGGCGAAACTCTTGATTATTACGACTATCTCCGTGCCAAGCTCGCGGGCGGCGTGCTCCGGTTCGATCCGATCCAGGAGGTGCGCAACATGGTGCATTCGAACTGCGCCGATCTGCATTACCGCGCGCTGGCCGTCGATCTCGCAATATCGGCTGGCATGGCTGATAAGCCGCAGCCCGAACGGTTGCCTTACAACATCTATGGCACCGAGGGGGATTGGGAGACCTATTCCACGCCGTCGCGAGACGCGCGACTGAAGACGGCCTTCAAGGAACTGCGCGACGACGTCGAACGCTTCCTTCGGCTCTATGCCGCGCGCGATTCTAAGATCACTTACAGTGGGCGCGATTTGGTAGGTGATCTGCGTAGCACCTATGAAAGCGAAACAGCCGCGTGTAGCGTCACCTATCGGCGCAGCGATGGCAGCGAGGTCAGCTTGAGCTACGACGGCGCGCTCAAGCGGCTCTTTGCCATGTCATTCGATCCTTACCAGTGTATCGAGCGCCGCTGGGGCGCAACGGATCCCAAGGAACTCGCGACCTGCAAGGATGGAGCGGCAAAGCGCGCCTGGTACGAGGCAGAGCAGAACCTACGCAACCAGATCGAGCGCACCTACGACGCGCGCATGGATCACAGCCTGGCCGAGCTGAGCGCGCCCGGTGGCGAGGGTAAAGGCGTAGCCCACGCGCCGGACGTCGACACGCGTCAGTTTCTCATCATGGTGCAGAAAGAGGGCCTGCCCTTGCTGGCCAGCGCGGGTGGCAGCGGCGGCGCCGTGAGCACCAAAAAAGCGCCCACGCCGCAGCCCTAATCAATTACGATTTGGTCGCCTTGCGCGCAGCGTCGCACTGCGCCTTCGGCTCGGTCGTCGAGATGTCGCAGAGTTGGACTTCGGTCTGAAGCGCGCCTTTGGTGTCGCCGGTCTTGATCTGGGCGTTCTTGAGAATAATCAGCGTCGGTTCGATCGGCTTGCCGCCACTCGCAGTTTCCATGGCAAGCGCCGCCTTGGATGTCCTCAGCGCGTTCTTGTAATCTCCACTGTTGTAGTAGGCGATCGAGACATTGGTCTGGCTCGCCGCGTCCATCTTGCCGATTTTTTCCAGCTGCTCGCCGGCCGAGATCGCCTGCTTGTAGTTCTTGGCTTCCGTGTTCAGCGTGATCGCAGTGGTGAGGATCACTGGCAGTTCCTTCTCGGGAACCGCATTGCTCGCCATTGCACGATTGATCGCAGTCGTCGCTGTGGGGTGATCGTTGGACTTGATGGAGTAATTCACGATGAAATTGGCCACCACGTATTCTTCGTAAGGATTCTTGTCGGGGATGGCGTCGGCTTCCCTCACTTTGGCCAGTGCGCCGGCAAAGTCGTTCTTTTTGCCAAGGTCCACCGCTTCCTTGAGCGGGCGGGCGATGTCCTGGCGCACGTCCGTAGCCTTGGACGGGCTGCTCGTACTCGACCGCACATCCTTGGAGCCGGCGCCGGGATTGGGTTGGCTCCCGTAGCTCATGCCTTCAGAGGCATAGGCTGCGGCGGCGCCGAACGCGACCGCGACTGCGATCGTGGTGAGCTTAAGCAGATCGGTCGTTTTCATAGTGGTCCTCGCTTATTGGCCGCGCGGCGAGTACATCGCCCACACTCGCGCTATAGGCGATTGATTGCTCGAACGCGCGATGGAGTTGAACATGTGCTGAGCTTCGCCCCGGTTGCCCGCCGCAAGGTATGCCTGGCCGAGGCGGAGCTTGGCTTCATCGGGATCCTTTAGCTTATCCTTTTTGATGCCGCGTTGAATGACCCGGATAGCATCGGCAGGGCGGTTCCAGGCGACGTAGTCTTCGCCAAGTTTGATATCGGCTTCGCCATCGGGCGCAGCTGCCGCGCGGGCGTCCGTCTGGGGCAGCGCTGCCTGATCCTTTGCTGCAGCCGCCGCCGCCACGTCCATGAGACGCTGACTGCGGTCGCCCGTCAGGATCTTTGCCTTGAACGCCTTGCTGAGCACCTGCAGTGCTTCGTTCGGCACGTTGAACTGAAGTGCGAGCTTGGCGAGCAGCGTGTAGTCGTTTTCGCCCGCCATTGCTCCAACACCGTTCTTTATGCGGTAGATGTCCAGCAATTGATGATCGGTCAGACCGGGTCTTTGCTCAAGACCACGCAGGAGATCGCGCCAATGCTCGGGCGTTGGGCTTTGGCGCACCAAGAGCTCAAGCGCGAACTGGGCGCCATCATGGTCACCGACCTTGTAATAAGCAGAGCGCAGCATTTCCAGCTGCTCCGCGCCAGCCGATTCCGCGCCAGGCCGTAGCATCTGGATTACCTGCCGGTAATTGCCCTGCTGGTAGTAGATGCTGGCGAAAGCGAGCTTGCCCACGCCGCCGGTGTCGCCGCCAAGCTGATTGGCGTACTGCATGGCGCGCGATGCATTGCCCATGTGCAGGGCGAGCTGCATGGCGGTCTTGAGACCCGTCGTACGGTCAACCTGGCCCGCCGAGATCATGCGGTCGTAAGTGGCCAGCGCTGTTGAGTAATCGCCGGCTTGCATCGCTGCGTAGGCAATGAACTGGTTGATGACGGCGGCGTCCGAACCGCTCTTGCCGGGCACAGCTTCCGCCTCGCGCGCTTTGGCGATGGCTTCACGCCAGCGATGTGCTTTTGCGAGGTCTTGGGCTTCCTTCATCGCCTTGCCGACGGCCTGGTTTCTGATGGTAGCCGCGAAACCCGCAGTGGGCGCAACGACGCCGCCCGCGGGAACCATTGCGCCGATCAGAAGCGCCAGCCCCAGCGCGCGCACCGTTGTCTTCGTCATACATTCCTCATGTCGATTTCGTCACCGGAACATCCGGTGTGAAACGCCCCCTGTGTAAAGGGCGATGTCATGTTACTGCTGTTCGTACTGCTCGGTGCCGATGAAGCCAATATGGGTGACACCGAGGCGCTGCGCATCCGAAAGCACGCGAGCAACCGCGTCGTACTTGGCTAGCCGGTCTGGCCGCAGGTGGATTTCCGGTTGCGGATCTTTTTGTGCAGCATCGTGCAGATAGCCATCCAGGACTGCGCGGCTTGGAACGGGATTGCCGTTCCAGTAGGGCGTGCCGTCGAAATCAACCTCAAGCAGCACGGTCTCAGGCGGAATCGGCGGCGGGGCCTGGTTTGGCCGAGGCATATCGAGCTTCACCGCGTGCGTCTGAATGGGAATGGTGATGATCAGCATGACCAGGAGAACGAGCAAGACGTCGATCAACGGCGTCGTGTTCATCTCGATCATGACTTCCTGTTCGCCGAGGGAGGAATGAACACTCATTGCCATGGGTATTGTCCTCCGCTACGTGCCAGGCTTGTCGGGCATGGTTATGAATCCGACCTTGAGAATGCTCGCCCGCTGGCAGTCGTAAATCGCCTGGCCGACCACCTGAAAGCGGACCTCGCGGTCAGCCCTGATATGAACTTCGGGCTGCGGCTTTTTTACGGCGGCCGCCTCCAGACGCTGCAACAACTCGGCGTTCGTGACCGGCTGGTTGTTGAAGTAGTAGTTGCCGTCCTTATCGATGGCGATGACGATATTCTCCGGCTTCGTCTGAGTCGGGATGTTTGTCGCCTGGGGAACATTCACCGGCACGGCCTTCAACACCACCGGCACCGTAATCAGGAAGATGATCAACAAGACCAGCATCACGTCCACCAGCGGCGTCGTGTTGATGGTCGAGGTGACCTCGTCCTCGGCGCTCGGATCTTGCAGTTGAATGGCCATATGCCGGTTCTCCGAGGAAAGTCCGCTAGGCTTTCTTGCCGCCCGAGGTCAACAGGAAGGTCTGCAGGTCATTGGCGAACGCCCGCATCTTCTCGTTGATCACCTTGTTGCGGCGAACGAGCAGGTTGTAGGTCAACACCGCCGGGATCGCGACGCCAAGACCGATGGCCGTCATGATCAGGGCTTCACCCACGGGACCCGCGACCTTATCGATCGAAGCCTGGCCGGCAAGGCCGATGGCGATAAGGGCGTGATAGATGCCCCACACCGTGCCGAACAGACCGACGAACGGCGCCGTCGAACCGACCGAAGCCAGGAATGCGATGCCGCTTTGCAGGCGGCCGTTCTCATCCTCGATCGAGCGCTGCAACGACATGGTCAGCCAGTCGTTGAGCGTGAGACCCGCGGAGACGCCGCTCTGCCGTTGCGTCGCTTGCTGACCCCGTTCCGCGATGGCGCGGAACACATTGTTCTTGCCCAACTTGTCGATCGCCTCGTTCAGGTTGGCGGCGCTCCAGAATCTCTTCTCGGCCGTCTTCGCCTGCTCGAGCACGCGGCCCTGCTCCCAGTACTTCATCAAGAAGATGTACCAGGTGCCGACCGACATGATAGCAAGGAGCGCGATGGTGAACTTCGCCACCAGATCGCCCTCCTGCCACAGCGCGCCAAGGCCGTAAGGGTTTTCCTGTTCGGCTACCTCCGGCGTGGGCGCGGGCGGCGGCGGCTCCGCGGCGGGCTGTGTCTCTGCCCCCGGCATTGGTACGGCGCCTGGTTCGCCAGGCATTGCTGCCTCCCCGGGTGCGCCGGTTGCGTCCGGTGCCGTACCCGCTTCGGGCGTTGTCGCCGGCGCGGCCTCGTTGCCCGTCTGGGCCATGGCCTGACCGAACGCCAAACCCATGAATAGGACGATGGCCAAGGCGATCGTCAGCTTCTTCGCTTTCATCTTTCTATGCTCCGTTCCTAAACGGACGCCTCAGCGTCCCCTACTTCTTTGTTCCGTTTACCGGACTTCATATTGTCAGTGCACAAGTCGTCACTTGTTAAACCCAAAATCCTTCAGTTGCCACTTGACGTTCGCGGTCTGCCAATACTGAATCGGCTTTCCCTCTTTAACGGGTGCTGAATAGCGCCACCTTGATTTGATAATGCTAATGGTTTTTTCGTCGAGACGAGGAAAGCCGCTCGACCTCACGAGTTGCACGTCACCAATGCTTCCGTCTTCCAAGACGAGAATTTTGACCGTTACCGTACCTTCTTCGCTGTTCTGGACAGACTGGACAGGGTAGTCGGTCTTATAAAACGTGTTCCGGCTGCTAGGCCGCAAAGCCGAGTCGATTCTTTGCGTACTCTGCGTCGTTATCGCCGTTGTGGTCGCCGGCGCTGTCGAAAGGTCGATGGTCACGTCAGGCGGCGGCACGAAAGGCGGAGGCTGCTTGAACTGCGGCGGCGGCGGCGGCGGTGGTTCGTGCTTCTCTTCCGTCTGCGGAATGATGTTGACATTGATGTTCTGTGGGAGCAGCTGAACCATTTGTTGCGCAAGACCGGTGGCCAGCGCATAAATGATCACGACGTGAAGGGCGGCGACCAGAACGGCGCTCACCACACGGCTCTGTGGCGCCGCGGCTGACGGGATGACCCGCAAATCTTGAGACGGTGCACGCATCAGTTCTGTGATCCCAACAAAACAAAACCCGGCGCGGCGGCACCGGGCTTCACCCGCCGAAGATACTTCAAGACCCCCTGCTGCACGATTGGCGTAATGACCATCGCGCTCTTATGACGTCCTAGGTTGGATATTAACAGCGTCATTTTACTAATCTAGCCGGTGGTGGGATTAACCTTAAACCCTGAGGCGGTTTGGTCACTCCCGGGCCATGGCTGCTTCCGTTGCGACCATGGCTTGGGGAACCCCTGAATCCTGGGGATAATGGCGGCCAGATTTGTGCGGCCGGTGCGCTAATGTTGCGGCGAGGGTTCATCGCGATCGCGCTTCTTGCGTTTGTCCTCGTCAGGATTGGCTGACTGCTCGTCGCCCTCCTTTTCTCCACTGGCGTTCGGGCGTTCGCGTCCCTGGCGGCCTTGAGCGTTCTGACCGCGCGGCCTAGCACCACCTTCATCCGCGTTGGGCTGCTGTTGCGGTGATGGACTCATCTGATTTTCACCGCCACGATGGCGCCCTCTGCCACCGCGATCCTCAGCCCCGTTCGGTTGAGGCTGAGGCGCGGGCGCGGCCTCGTTCTCTCCGCCGCGATTATGCCCACGGCGCTCTTCGCCGCCTGTCGGTTGCGGCGACGGCGCGGCTTCGTTGTCGCCGCCGCGGGTTCGTCCACGCCCGCGCTCCTCGCCCAAATTGGGCTGCGGGCCCGTCGGCCCCACTTGGTTTTCGTGTTCCCGGTTACGCCCGCGTCCCAGGCCTTCACCCACATTCGGTTGAGACCCCGTGTTCGGGGTCGCTTCGTTGTCGCCGCCACGAGCACGCCCGCGCATCGTCGCCCGATCGGGCTCCCGCGGGATCAGCGACGATGCTCCGCGTTCGCCACGCGCGCCATGACCAGCGAGCGGCTGGAAATTGCTATCGTGGAAGTGCGGGCCGGATTGGCCGGAGCCTTCTCGGCGGGCAAGCGCGCGACCACCCGTAACCGTCGCCATCGGCACATTGCCTTTTAGCAGCTTACGCGCTTCGACCGGTTGAATGCGCTCGTGTGTGAGCCGCTCGAGCCGATCCGCAGAGATCGAACGATTGAAGACCCGGTCGCCCTGAACTACGTAATTCGTCATGTCTCTCGTACTATTCATGATGCGGCTGATACGCCTGCTGTCGCTAAAGGCGTAGCTGCGATAATCGCGGCTATAGAAGTGATTGTCGTCGACAAAAATCCAAAGATCGAAGAAGGAAGCACTGCTCAGGCCATACCAATCTTCATAGCCGTAATAATCGTCCCATCCATAGCGTCCGCCGAAATAGGGGCCGTCATAGAAATCGCCGTAGTCGGGCGGCATTGCCAGCCAACCGAAATAACCGCCTCCCGAGCGCCACAAGACCCAACCCGGCCCCCACACATATCCCGGGATCCAGAGCCACGTTCCGTAGTAGCGGTCCCAGACCCAGCGGCCGTAGTGCTCGGTGATATCGCTCCAGGGATCGAAGCCAATCCAGAGCAGGCCATAGTCGGAGTACCTCCAATAACCATTGAAGTAGGGGCGCCAACCACGCGGCGCCATCCAGACGTCGCCCCAGATCGGGTGATTGATCCAGTGGCCGCGGCGGCCGAGGTTGCGATGGAAGTAACCGAAGCCGATCCCACCGAAGTTCAGGCCTACGCTGATATCGATGCGCGCGGCAGCGGGCGCCGCAGTCGAGATTGCAGAGCCTGAGAATGCCAGAAGCGCGAGGGCAGAGATCGCGACGCCAGTCTTTAGTGAACCAAGGCGGACCATGGGAACCTCCATGTATGCAGCCGACGCGATGGAACCGCGCACGCCCGCATGGGTCGTCCGCCCCTCCGTTCGCTATTCCATTACGCGATTATGACAACAACAAGGCCAACCTTCGAGTTCGTTCTGGCGACTGTATCGGAACTGTGACGGCGCCATATGGTGCGAATGGCGCGGATTCCAGCCTGTGAGAACCTGCCGCTATAGTTCCGGCGAGGCGGGGGATTCGCATGGATTTCACGAGCGACAATGTACACGGGGCGGCGCGCCAAATCCTTGACGCGCTGATGGCCGCGAATGGAGGCAGTGCTGTCGCTTATGGCGACGACACTCTCACTGCGCGTTTGGCCCCCCGCTTCATTGAGGTTTTCGAGCGCGATGTCGCAGTCTTTCCAGTCTTGACGGGCACTGCCGCGAATTGCCTGGCGCTTGCGACTGTGGTCCCGCCGCATGGCGCCATTATCTGTCACGAATCCGCCCACCTCGAGGAAGACGAATGTGGAGCGCCAGAATTCTTCACTCATGGCGCCAAGCTTGCGCGCGGGGCAGGTCCGGGCGGAAAATTGACGCCAGACACTCTCGAAAAGGCTCTGGCTCGGTTCCGCACGGGCGATGTCCATCAGGTACAGCCTGCGGCCATCAGCATCACACAGGCGACCGAAGCAGGCACTTGCTACCGCGTGGAAGAAATAGTCGCGCTTGCCTGTATCGCGCACGCGCGCGGCATGAAAGTGCACATGGATGGGGCGCGCTTCGCCAACGCGGCAGCCTTCCTTGGCGCCTCACCAGCCGATCTGACGTGGCGCGCGGGCGTTGATGTTCTCTCGTTTGGCGCGACCAAAGGGGGCGCGCTCGCCGCTGAAGCTGTCGTGTTTTTCGATCCGAGGCTTGCAGGTGATTTTGTCTTTCGCCGCAAGAAAGCCGGACACCTGCTGTCGAAGATGCGCTTTGTGGCGGCACAGCTCCAAGCCTACCTAGCCGATGATTTGTGGCTCCGACTTGCGCGCCGAGCCAACGCATTGGCAAGCGCTCTAGCAAGAGATCTTGAACGGGTGCCTGGGGCGCGCCTGGCGCACCCCGTCGAAGCGAATATGGTCTTTGTTTGGCTTCCGAATGCTTTGGTCGCGCGTCTGCGCGCGCAAGGCGTGTCGTTCTACGATTGGAGCCGGTCGCAAGACGAACAGACGTTGATCCGTCTGGTAACGTCGTTTGCAACGGAAGAGGAAGATATTGAACGCCTGGTCGCGGTCGCGCGGAGCGTGACCTAGATCCGTCCCGTAAGCGTTACCGTGCCCGAATGCGCGTAGGCGCCCGAGCTTGCCGTCAAATCGTAGTTGAAGCCGAGCGACCAAGAACGATACGCCCAGGTGATGCTGGTGCCGCCGACGAAACGTGATGCTTCGGGTATCGGGCCTGTAAGCGTAAACTTGAGAGGATCGGATATCTGGCTGAATGCGGCGGTGATTTCCTCCGGGTCGTTGAGGAAGTCATAACTCCAGCCGCCGCGCAGCTCCGGCTGGAAATATCCATCGTTGAGGTCGAAATTCTCGCGCAGTTGGAAGCCAAGGAAGGTGCGCAGGGATTTCTGCGTGCGCGAGTCGATGCTGAGATTCTCGCCGCCCGCGCCGCCTTCGTCATAGGCATTTTCACGCACGTAGAGAGCATCCACGTTCAGCATGGGCGAAAAGACTAGGGACCCCGTTGTGAAAATGAAGCCCGTGGAGACGCCGCCCGATGCGAGATAATCGGACCAGGAACCGGTGGCCCTGCGCCTGAGAGTTCCCACCTGGATCACTCTCGTGCCGTCGAAGGTGCCGTAGCCGCCATTCGCCTGCGTGTTGAAGAACAGCCCGCGCCCGCGCCAGTTCGAGTAGAGCGAGAACATGTACCATTCAATGTTGGTTTTGGAATGACGCGGCTCGTTCTCTGTGACATTGCCGCCGAAGAACGTGATGCCGCCACCGAAACGCCCGTTGCGGGGCGAGCCGCCGTCGAGACCGAGCGTGAACCCAAAACCCCGTCCGTCATACCCGGGCACCGCATCGCTCTCGCCGCTATTGGTGAGGTAATGAACATATTCTTGGCCCCACAAACTCATCTCTGCGCTTGAATTCGCATAGGACGTCAATGTCCGCTGACGCGCGCCGACCGCCCCCGTGGACTGATCGGTTAGGGCGACGGCAATGGCGCGCGTGTCGCCGCTGATGTCGGGCATCAAGGAGTTCAAGGCTGAGTCGACAGCTTCTTCCTTGAACAGGCCCATCAGCGCCGCGCCGAAAACCTCATCGGTGCGTGCCGCCTGCATAAGCGGGCTGTTGACGTATGAATCCGTTCCCACGGCGCCCGCGCCGTAGAGCGACGCCTGGTTTCCTTCGAGATGGAGTTCTGCCGCAGTCTTCCGTTGAAAATCCGCCACCAGTTCATTTGGGTTCGCAATGTCAAAATCTATATCGAGGTTATACAAGAAAGGCGCACTCAAAGTTTTGACCGGATTATCCGGGTCGCCTCCGAAGCTTATGCCGCTGCCGGCATAAACAAGCGTGTAGTTGCCGCCATCCGGCAGCGACGAATCGAACCCGAACCCAATCGTGGAGCCGCCTGCAAAAACAACATTGCCGGTCGTGGTGATGATGCCTTCGTTCGAACCGGGTGCGGGCCCTGTGGGACCCAGCACGAAGATCACCGCGCCGCCCGAGGCAACGTTCAGGCTTGTTGCATCGGCGGAAGGCGTTCGAAGCGTACCGTTGGCGCCAACGTCGATATCCAATGTGCCGCCACCAGCGGCATCATAGGTGATCGTGCCGCTGAACACGGACTGTTCCGGCGTCGAACCGGTTACGCCTACAATATCAAGATTATTTGTGCCGGCGCCGAATGACACATCGCCCAACAGCGCGCCACCGCCTCCTATACCGAGCCTGTCGTCGCTGGCGCCGAATAGCACGTCGCCGGTGACGTCTCCCGAGTTCAGGAACACAATGCTGGTTCCCGCGGCAGCGTGCGAAAGGTCAGCCGCTATTGTCACTTGGCTGCCATCGTCGAGCTCTGTCGCGCTCGCTGTGATCGTCCCGCTGTTGATGAGCGAAGTTAGCGTTCCCGAATAGTCACAAATGGCGCAGGCGAAAAGTGTGCCGTTGAAGTTATCAGTCTCGGTCAACGTAGCATCGGCGGTGATCTTCCCGCTGTTGTTTAACGACTCCAACGTCCCGCCTTCATCGACCTGTATAGCCGTGGCCGATCCGCCACCGAAACCGGTGGTTTGTGCAGCGATCGTTCCTGCATTCACGATGCCGCGCTTGGTGCCAGCATCAGTAGGGACGCCAACGATGCCGCCATCACCGATTTCGATGGCGATAGCATTCGCTTCTTCTGCGTCATCAGGTTTATCGCCACTGTGGGCGAGTGCGCTGATGATATGGCCGTTGAAAATGCCGCCTTCGAGCGTGGCCGTATGGGTACCGTCGCCTTCGATCAGAAGCGCAAGCGCGTCGACGCCGGGATCAAGACCATTGGCGCCAATGGTGCCGCGATTGAGCAGGCTGAAGCCCTCGTTGAGATTGTCGGGATCGGCATATATCCCGATATTCAGATCGGTTGCGGCGGCACCAGCGAGCGTCGGCGAGATATAAACGGTCGGTGCTGAACCGAATGACACGACCGTGGAAAAAGCGAAGGTCGGGTGCACGGAATCCGGCCCCACAATCACGATCCCATCAGACACGCTGCCGCCGATGGCGAGCGCGGAACCGCTCTCGGGGTTGGCTTCTTTCGTGCTGACTGTTTCGGTGCCTTGGGCCCTTAGTGTCCCACCGATCGTGATGCTTCCCGTGATGGGCGCGGTCGTGAGCATGCCTGTTGCGCCCTCGCCCGTGACGATCACGGTTCCCGAAAGCGCGACTTCGCCAACCAAAGGTCCAAAAATCGCCAGGCCTGTCGACTGATCACCCGTCACCACCATTGACGAGCCCGAACGCAAGATCACGTCGCCCGTGAATCCGCCAGGGGCGACTTCGACACCAATGCCCCCCTCTGCGTCCTTGCCGGTGAGATTGATGGTGCCGCCGAGGCTGAAGCCCGACTCCTCACCGCCCCCGTTTAGCAGTACGCCGATCGCGCCCGTCTTGGCCTTATTGACGATAGCGCCATCGACGATGAGGGTGTTGTCCGAATCAACCGTTACGGCCGCGCCCGCCTCATCAATGCTCACCGAGCCTGTGCCGGTGATGTTGATGTCTTCGCTGGTCGAAGTTTTAAGCGGGGTGGACGTCGAATTGCTGATGGTTGTGTCTGCAAGCGCGGGGCTACCCAGCAACAAGCCAAATGCGCACAGAAACGGCAGCAAGCGTCGGATCAGCACGCAGGCCTCTTAAGCTGTTTGGTTCGTTCAAAAATCCGCTCCGCCGTCCCAACCTCAGCGGGGGAAGGTCACCCTAGCGGAAACCCCGGCCCTAACCTAGCGGTGCCAGGCTCATACGACAACCCGCGATGAAGCGAAAGCGGTGGCTCATTACGCAAAATATAGGTTGTAATCTGCCATCTTACGCGCTGGTGCTACGCGCGGTCTGAGGCTTCGCGAATTCGAGCCCCTGCACCGTGTTGGGCGTGCGCGAGCGTATGAACTGGCCAAGCCGCGCCAACGAGACCTTGGCTTCGGGCGCATAGGGGTAAGCCTGAAACACATGATGCATGCCATCGTAAATTTCGACGGAGACGGGAACATTGGACTCGGCTGCCTTCTCGCCGATGCGTGCGGCATCGTCGCGCAGGATCTCGAGGCTGCCGGCATGAACCATGATGGGCGGGAAGTCGCGGAAGCTGCCGAAGATGGGCGAGGCGTAAGCATCGGCGGGATTGGCTCCCTTCAGGTAATGCCGCGCGCTGACAAACAAGAGTTCCCATGACAGCACCACGTCATTGCGGGCATTCTGCAAAACGGACCAGCCCGAGAGCGTGAGATCCGCCCATGGCGACATGGCGACACAGCCCGCTGGCATCGGCAGCCCCGCATTACGGATCGCAAGCAGCGTCGCGAAAGCAAGACCGCCGCCAGAGCCATCGCCCGCCAGCACGATCGATTGCGGCGGGAAGCCCTTGTTGACCAGGAAGCGGTACGCGTCCATCGCGTCGCGCAAGCCTGCCGGAAACGGAAACTCCGGCGCCAGCCGATAGGCGAGCGAGAGCGCGGCTGCGCCGGCCGCCTTGCACAGCCGCGCGATCAGGGGGCGATGCGTCTCGGGCGAGCCCGATACGTACCCGCCGCCGTGGAGATAAAGGATCAGGCGCTGCGGCTGTGTTTCGTCCACGCGCAGCCATTCGCCCTTCACCGGGCCCAATTGCGCTCGCTCGATGATCGCGTCCGAGGCAAGTGCGCCGTAGCGCTCAGTCATGTAGTCGTATTGACGGCGAAGGTCCGCAAGCTCGAGCGATGTTGCCGTTACCCGCGGCTTGATGAGACGCGCAAGGCGTGCGGATAGGGCAATTTGCCAGCTCGGCATGAAATGCGTCGCGCTCTCGGATGCGGAGATTTGACTGTAACCGAGCCAACCACCCCCCGAAAGGGCGCCGCCGCTTTATGGTTTGCGAAGCATCCGTGCGTAAAAGTAAGGACGCGCACCGGGGGGCGATGCGCGTCCCAACAACGTCAGCCCGGAACGGGGGGGAAGATCCCGGATGACGTGTATGCCTTTTCGGCCTTAGGCCGCCTTCGACTTAGCGTCGATGACCTTGGCCGAGGCGCCACCGCCATTGATGGCAATGCGGCGCGGCTTCTGCTCTTCAGGGATGATCCGCTCGAGATCGATATGCAGGAGCCCGTTTTCGAGGCGGGCACCCTGGACTTCGACATGCTCGGCCAGCTGGAAGCGGCGCTCGAAGGCGCGCCCGGCGATCCCCTGGTAGAGGAAGCTCTTGTCTTCCTTGCCGGTCTCGTCGGTACGCTTGCCCTGGACGGTCAGCACGCCCTCGCGCACTTCCACGTTCAGGTCCTTTTCACCGAAGCCTGCAACCGCGAGCGTAATGCGGTAGTGCGTCTCGTCGCTGCGCTCGATGTTGTAGGGCGGATAGGACTGCGCGCCATCGTACTGGGCGACCGAGTCCAGCATGTTGAAAAGGTGGTCGAAGCCCACCGTGGAACGGAACAGGGGGGAAAAATCGAAACTGCGCATGGTTCACATCCTCCTTAATAGAAGCGAAGTGGTCATTCCGGCCCGCCAAGGGCCGGGCTTTGCCGGAAGCCCGCAGGCCTTCCGACATAGGTCAGATGGGATCAGCAGCGCCCCGCTTCAAGGGGGTGGAAACCCGCCAGTAAATCCCCACCCTTGCCACCCCGAGACGTTGCCGGTGCCGACAATGGGTGGTGAAATCCATGGGGTTGGCCAACGGTTAGCCCGATTCGAGGCCTGGCCAGAATCGTAGGGGAACCCAGGCCAGATCCAGAAGGCGTGGAAATTCTGAACAGGACTAACCAACCCGAACCCCGGCCCGAACCCCGATTTGAATGGTTTCCGGCTCCCGATGGAGTGCGGCTCAGGGCCGCTATCTGGGGCGAGGCTGCGCCCGCCCGCGTCTGCGTGGTGCTGACGGGCCTGACCGAGTGGCTGGAAAAATACGAGGAGGTCGCGGGCGAGCTCCTCGTGCGCGGCTTCACGGTGGTCAGTTTCGACTGGCGCGGGCAGGGGCAAAGCGCACGGCTATTGGAAGACTCGCGCAAGGCGCATGTCACAGACTTCGCTGAGTTCGATGCCGACCTCGCGGCCTTTCTGGAGCAGATTGTGAAGCCGCTGGGCGGGGCCCCGCGCATCGCGCTCGCCCATTCCATGGGCGCGCACATTCTTTTGCGCCGCCTGCATGATCGGCCAAACGATGTCGCGGCCGCTGTTTTGTGCGCGCCGATGCTGCGCGTGCACACAGGGGAATACCCGATGTGGTTCACGCGCGTGTTAACCGCGCTGTTCAATTTTCACGTGCCATCGGAGTCTTTCGTTTGGGGGACGGAAGAGCGCGATCCGCTGACGTTGCCGTTCTCTGAAAACCGGGTGACGTCGGATCCCGCGCGTTACGAGCGATCGCAGAAATTCCTTGTTCAGCATCCCGAGATGCGGATCGCTGGGCCTACTTTCGGCTGGTTGGGCGCCGCGTTCAAATCCATGGACGCGCTGCACGCACCGGGCTTCCCAGAGGCGATCACCACGCCACTTCTCATCATCGGCGCGCGCAAGGACCAGATCGTCGATGTGGAAGCGGTTCACGACTACGCTCAACGCCTTCCCAATGCTCGCTATGTCGAATTCCCAGGGGCCGAGCACGAAATCCTGATGGAGATCGATCCCATCCGCGCGCAGTTCTGGGCCGCGTTTGATGCGTTCGTGGAAGAACAGCTGGGCTAGATTTCCGCTTCCGCTTTCGCCCGCTTGCGCAAATGGGGAAGCAGCGCTCGCTTGCGCAGGCGGATGGACTTCGGCGTCACCTCGACCAGCTCGTCGTCCTCGATATAGGCGATAGCCTGTTCGAGCGTCATCGGCACGATGGGCGTAAGCCGCACCGCTTCATCCTTCGCCGTCGTGCGGATATTGGTGAGCTGCTTCGATTTGAGCGGGTTTACGTCGAGATCGTTGTCGCGGGAGTGCTCGCCCACGACCATGCCCTGATAAACCTTGGTGCCGGGCACGACGAACAATTTCCCGCGCTCTTCCAGGTACCACAGCGCATAAGCGACCGCCTCGCCGGCGTCGGTCGAGATCAGCACGCCGTTGCGGCGGCCCTCGATCGATCCCTTGTAAGGCGCATAAGAGTGGAAGATGCGGTTGATGACGCCAGTGCCGCGCGTATCCGTGAGAAATTCGCCGTGATAGCCGATGAGCCCGCGCGAGGGCGCGTGGAAGACGAGGCGGGTCTTGCCTGCCCCAGTGCCGCGCATGTCCTGCATCTCGCCCTTACGATTCGAGATTTTCTCGATCACCACGCCGGCATAGGGCTCGTCCACATCGATGGTGATCTCCTCTATTGGCTCGAGCCGTTGGTGGGTATTGGGGTCGTTGCGGAAGAGCACGCGGGGACGCGATATCGCGAGCTCGAAGCCTTCGCGCCGCATGGTCTCGACTAGAACGCCGAGCTGCAATTCGCCGCGGCCCGCAACTTCATAAGTGCCTTCGCCGGTTTCGGCGACACGGATGGCGACGTTGCCTTCGGCCTCACTGAGCAGGCGCTCGCGAATGACGCGAGATTGGACCTTGTCACCCTCGCGGCCTGCGAGTGGTGAATCGTTCACCGAAATTGTGATGGCCAACGTGGGCGGATCGATAGGATTGGCGGCGATCGGCCGATCCACCTGGATGTCGCAGAGCGTGTCGGCGACGGTGGCCTGGGTGAGCCCGGCGATGGCGATGATGTCGCCTGCCTCCGCACGCGCGATTGGCACGCGCGCAAGCCCGCGGAAGGCCAAGAGCTTGGTGACGCGCGTGCGCTCGACTTCCTTGCCGTCGCGATGCAGCGCGCGGATGACGCGGTTCACGTTGATAACCCCGGTTTCAATGCGCCCTGTCAGCACGCGGCCCAGATAGGGATCGGCTTCTAGTGTCGTCACCAGCATGGTGAAGGGATAATCCTCGCTGGCTTTGGCGAGTGGCTTGGGCTTCGGCACGTCTTTGACGATGTGGTGGAAGAGCGGCGTGAGATCTTTGCGCTCATCCTTCAGATCCTCGACCGCCCAGCCCTGGCGTCCCGAGGCATAAAGAATGGGAAAGTCGAGCTGATGATCGTGGGCTTCCAACGCGAGGAACAGATCGAATATCTCTTCGAGTGTTTCCTTGGGCCGCGCGTCGGAGCGGTCGATCTTGTTCACCACCACAATAGGCTTGAGTCCTAGTTTCAACGCCTTGGACAGCACGAACTTTGTCTGCGGCAGCACGGACTCGGCCGCGTCCACCAGCAGCACCACGCCATCCACCATGGAGAGAATGCGCTCGACCTCGCCGCCGAAATCGGCGTGGCCCGGTGTGTCCACGATGTTGATGCGCGTACCCTGCCATTCGACGCTGGTGCATTTGGCGAGAATGGTGATGCCGCGCTCGCGCTCGAGCTCGTTGGAATCGAGCGCGCATTCCTGAACCTGCTGGTTCTCGCGGAACGTGCCCGACTGCTTCAACAGCTGATCGACAAGCGTCGTCTTCCCATGGTCGACATGGGCGATAATGGCGATATTTCGGATATCCATGGAGGCGCGCTTATAGACGAGTGGCCGCCGCGCCCGCAACGAGAGATCAGAGTTTTGCGATCTCTTTCAGGCTCCATTTCGCGTCCGTATGCCGGATCGCAACAAAGGCAAACATCGAGCCTGCGAAACCCACCTCTCGTTTCAACGCTTCCGCGACGGCGCGAACGTCCGCCTCATGCTCGCTGTCCGTCACGGGATGGGCGATGCAATTGTGGTGCGCCACAACGCCCAGCGCCCTTGGCGCGCGCGTGTCCACGAGTAGCTTTGTCCAGCGCACGGCGGCTTCCCATTCGGCTTCGCGGCCCGGTTTGAGAAGACCGTCCGGTCCCGGCACTGCATCGATGAAAGACGCATCGACCCCCAAGGCGCGGCAAATCTGGCGGTAAAGCTTCGCGCGCGGATGGTGCAGCCGCCAGTCCACGCAGGTCAGCGCGATGGCGAATCTCTTCGGTTCCCCCCACATGCGTGCAAATTAACAATGGCCGCGCGGGATGCAATTACACCGCGATATGGCCTTCGAGCGCCAGATTGGCCAGGAACTGTTCCGTGCAGGCATGCCAGGAATGGTCGAGCGCGAAGCGGCGGCAGGCTTCGGGTGAGATGCTAAGCGCGCGCAGGCAGGCCGCGCGCAGGTCGTTGTCCAAAGCGGCCACCGGCGCGTTGCCGATGACTTCTTTCGGTGCCTGCACGGGAAAGGCGGCGACAGGAACGCCGGAAGCGAGCGCCTCCAGCAGAACGAGGCCAAACGTGTCGGTTCGCGAGGGAAAGACGAAGACATCGCTCGCGGCATAATGGTGGGCGAGGTCGGCGCCCATCTTCGGGCCGAGAAATTGGACTTGCGGGTAGCGACGCTTCAGAATATCGGCCTGCGGCCCGTCGCCAATCACGACTTTCGTTCCGGACAGATCGAGTTTGAGAAAGGCTTCGACGTTCTTCTCGACCGCGATGCGTCCGACGTAGAGAAAGATGGGGCGCGGAAAGTTGAGCGCGGACTTGTCACCCGGCTTGAACAGATCGATGTCTACGCCACGCGACCATAGCTGCACATTGGTGAAGCCATGGCGCTCGAGCTCGGCTTTGAGCGAGGGCGTGGCCACCATCATCGCGGTGGCGGGCGCGTGAAACCAGCGTAGCGCGCGATAAATCAGCCGCTCGGGGATAAAGGGAAGACGCGCCCGGACGTAATCGGGAAAGCGCGTGTGAAACGACGTCGTGAAAGGAAGGCCGTGCTTCAGGCAGATCGCGCGCGCGCTCAACCCCAGCGTTCCCTCCGTGGCGATGTGAACCGCGTCGGCCTTGAACTCGCTAATGGTCTTCTCCAGATCCCGGCGCGGGAAAAGGGAAAGGCGAATCT
>Ga0208779_1000044_pt1 | contig 20614 bp, 39 predicted proteins | sample Browns_TuleA_D1_FD_185645 | JGI IMG/M metagenome (GOLD analysis project Ga0208779, IMG submission 185645) | Natural and restored wetland microbial communities from the San Francisco Bay, California, USA, that impact long-term carbon... | ecosystem: Environmental > Terrestrial > Soil > Wetlands ...
CGAAAGCGCTACGAGGGCAAGCAGAAGCCGAAGGGCGCCTAGTCCCGTCGGATCAGGTACTCCCCGAACCACCGCGCGGCCGAAAACCACGAGTAGGCAAGCGCCAGCACCAGGCCGACGAGTGAGTGGTGATAGGCGAAGACGGCCAACATTCCGAGCTCCAAGCTCACCGCAACAAACGCGCCGGGACGCGGGGGCTGTTTCTCAACGAGGGAATTCAGCTTGTCGCCGATCTCCCTCGTGCAGGGCTCGCACGTGGGCGCGCCCCAGGTCATCCCGTCCCGTTCCATCGAATCGTCACGGCACACGAGCCGCGTGAGCATCGTAGCGGGCTCCCGCTTGCAGACTGCGCACTTCGCTCCCGCGGGGAAGTGGTCCGATGGTTTCATCGCTTGATCGGAACCTGCACGACGGGCGCGGGCCGAGGGTTCTCGAGCTCTACCCGCTTCATGCGCTCGCGGAGCGCAACGAAGCCGGCGCGCAGTCCCACGATTTCGAGACCCGAGAAACCCGCTCGGATCGCGCACGCGGTCACGTACTCGAGGGCCCGTTCCGCGCGCTCGGACTCGAGGGCCGCGGGCATCAGTCGATCGAGCAGTCGATCGATCTCTTCGGTCTCGGGGTAGGTGTTCACGCTGCTCTAACGCCCGCGCGCGGCGCCGAGCCCCGCACCCGGCGGAGCTCGGAACGCACGTCGAGCTCGGTGAGCCACCGTTGGAAACGGCGGTACGGAACGCCAAGGGACCGCGCCGTCGCTTGCACGTTGCCCCCATGCTCGCGCAAGCGTCGGATCAGTTCCTTGCGGACGACATCCGCGAAGGGGCTGTTGTTCTCGACGCGCATTCCCGGAGTCTAGCACGCCCGCACCCCCGGCCGGACATTTCCGGTCAGCGGATCGCGTGCTCCCGTGCGCCGTTCAGACGGCCGAGCTCGGCTCCGCTCCCCGCGCCCCGTGCGACGCTCGGAGCGAGCCCAGGCGGCCGCCAGCGCGGCACCGCGGTACCGTTTCGCGAGCGGTTAGCCCTTCGTTGCCTTCCCGCGCCCCGCGGACGCGCTCCTTAAGGGCAGGACGGCCAGCCGTGGGGCGCGTTCGGGACAAGCCACGCGACGCGCGGCGCCCGGGGCGACGCGCACCACACTTCTCCCCCCGAGGGCACACGCGCGGGATACCTGACAGATCAGGATCAGAGGTTCCAAATTCTGCCTGATCTCTGCTGTGCCGCCCTGTCCCTAGGGGGTAGGGACAGCTTCGGTCAGCGACGGGCGTTCAGCGGAGCGGTTTCTACCCCCCAAGGGGCGCCGATCAGGGCTCCGGAGCGAGTCCCGCGCGTGTGGCCAGCGTGCTTGTCACCCTCGAGGGCCTCCGCGGGCGCACCGCTGCCCCGGCGGGCCGGGGACCGCTGGTAGGGTGGGGGAGCGCGCTCCGCGCTGCTAGCCGGATTTGGGAGGTGGCTCGGCCTCCCATGAAGCTACGAGAGCCGCGAGCTCGTCACGGGCGCGCGCGGCGCGTTGCGCGATCTCGGCCGGGGTCCTCGGCGTGCGTCGGGGGTCGCACGTTGTCGGCTTGGCTTGGCAGTTGTCGCGCATCGCGCGCGAAACCTTGCGCGCCAGGTGACTGGCGGCCGCGGCCGCCTGTTGCAAGGGCGCAATGATCCACCGATGGGAGAAGCCGCACACGATCGGGCCGCTCGCCCCCTTGGGTCGCTCGCGCGGCTTGCTGCGCGCCGTGCGCATGATGCCGAGCTCCCGGGCTTGGGTGATCCCCCGCTGGACCGTGCGCGTGCTGATTCCGATGGCTTCCGCGATCGTGGCGCGAAAGGTCCAACAGTCTCGGAACGACGCCACGTGCCCGACCACGAGGGCCCGCAGGTAAGACATGCCATCCGTACGGGCACGCCGGAAGGCGTCGTCGGCCTGGACGTTGAGAGGGCCGAGCCAGCGGCGCGGCGCGAGCGTCGTAGCTAGCGCCGCGGACACCGCTCACCCTTCGCAACGGCCGGGAGCCGCGGCGAGGCGGCACAGAGCTCCCGGGGCGTGAACCGTCTCAACGGGCAGGTACAGTAGCCCTGGACGTCCAAATGGGTCAAATTTGGGCTATGGGCCTGATTTTTCCCAGGGATTTCGTTCCGTCAGAACGGCGGGACCCCGGGCGCCGCGGCCGCGATGGCGGCCCGTCCGAGGCCCCTGCGCGCCTTGCGGAGCTCGCGCGCGGCGCGTTCCTCCTCGCGGAGCAGGGCGCGCAAGCGACGCTCGGAGAGCTCCTCGCGCATGGCCCACACTTCGCCGGGGTTCTCCTCGACCCAGTGCGCGAAGGCTTCCGTCCGGGACAAGCCGGGCCGCCCGTGGATCCTCCGCTTCACGCGCTCCCAAATCGGTTCGAGCTCGGGTTCCAGGTTAGCGCGGACCTCATCGTCGGACTCAGCCCGGGCCGTCTCCTTCCGGATCGCTGCCTGCGCCCGACGTCGCCGCCGCTCCACCTGCTCGGCGTGCCGCTCGGCCCGCACCGTCTCGGCGCGTTCACGCTTCGCGCGCTGCACGGCGCTTTCGCTTTCGAGCTTCACGCGCGCCCGTCGTAGCTGGCAACGGTTGCGCTCTGCCTGGCGCATCTCACGGAGCTCGCGGTTGAGCTCGGCCATCAGCTCCGCCCGGCGAGTCCGCGCGCGTTCCTTCACGCGAGCCCGCGCGGTCCGGCACTGCTCGCGGACCCTCGCGGCGAGCTCCTTGCGCCGCCTGCGAATGTCCGCGATCTGTGCCTGGTACCGCGCGTGCTCTGCGTGACGGATCCGAGCCTGCTCTAGCCGAACGGCTTTCGCGAGCGCGCGACGGTTCGCCGCGGTCTCGCGTCGCTCGCTCACAGATTGACCCCGAGCCGCTTCAAATCGAGCAGGGCCGCGCCGGTCTTCTTCGATCGGCCGGAGCTGCCCTTCTTCTTGCGCTTGCGGGCCTTCTTCCGGCGCTTCTTGCGCGGCTTGCGGGCCGCGGTCTTCTTCCGCTTCTTGCGGTGCGTCTTCTTCTTGCGGTGCGTCTTCTTCTTGCGGCCCTTGCGGCCGCGCTTCTTCTTGCGAGTGGCCATGGAGCTAGACTCTACACCATGCCTTTGCCGGACCCCAGAATGGAGCCTCTGATCAGTGCCTTCGCGTTTGCGCGCGGAGAAACCCTCCTCCGACGTCGGCGCAACCGGACCCCGTCGAGCCAGGAACTTGCGGGCTGGGCTCTCGAACGGACCGGCCTGGACCCGGTCGAAGCCGTCCGCCTCCTACAGCGAACGCCGATGCCCCGCCTACAACGCACGGATGCGCTTCGTCACCTGCGCCCGCTCGTGAAGGGCTTCGCAGTGACCGGCCAACCGTTGATCGTCGGACCTAACGCGGTGCCGGCGCGCAATCGCCGGTAGTCTCCACGTAACAGCCGCACCCGTCGGAACGGCAGCACGGCGCGCCCTGGCCCGGGCACGTGCAGGCAGCGACGACGCACGCGGCCGCGCCGCCGGAGCCTGCGCCGCCGGAGCCTGCGCCGCCCGAGCCTGCGCCGCCGGAGCCTGCGCCGCCGGAACCTGCGCCGCCCGAGCCTGCGCCGCCCGCGCCTGCGCCGCCGGAGCCTGCGCCGCCCGAGCCTGCGCCGCCCGAGCCTGCGCCGCCCGAGCCTGCGCCGCCCGAGCCATGCGCCGCGCCTCCCGAGCTCGCGCCCCCCGTCCCCGAGGGCCCGGCCTCGAGGGCGGCGCCCCCGTCCGCCGCGGCTACCTCGAACGAGTCGCCGCAAGCTGCGACCGAAGCACCGAGCGCCGCTGCAAGAGCGTACGCAGTGACGGCACGCGATGCGCGGCGAGACGTTGCCGGGCGAGCACCCGCACGATCGCGCCGCAGTGACACGTTACCTTGCCGCCCTTCGCTTCGACGGACGTTCCCGAGAATGGACATGGATCCCCCGTTTTCATCAGACCGGCGCCGCGCCCCCGACTCCCTCGAGGTCCTCGCCGGCTTGGTTGGCTGCCTTGCCCGTGCGGTACCCGTCCCACCATTGGCACGTAAGCCACGCGAGCAAGAGCGCCCGTTGTTCCTGAGACAGCCGGCCGAGCATGGCTTCGGCCGAATCGTCGCGCCAGCTCTCGGGCAGAAGCGACAGCACGATCTTTCGCTGTTCCTCCTCAGGGAACTGCGCGGCGACCGCATGCGCGCTCGCCTTGCCCTGGTCGCCCGCAACTAGGAGCGTCGCGGTCGATGCGGCGAGCTCCTCGGCGTCCATAACGGCAGGCGCGGGCGTGCCGTTCGTTCCGTTGTCAGCTCCTTCCATTCGTCTTCTCCTGCTCCTTCGCCGCGGCTTCCCGTTGCGTTGCCCGTAGCCGTTCGAGGACCGCGGCTTGCTCGGGCTTCATCTGCGAGGCGAGCGCGGCGAACTGGTGATCGTTCAGGTCCGCCAGCATGTTGGTGAGGAGGCCCTCTTGCACGGGCACGAGCCCGAAGTGCCCGGCGAGGCCCATCGCGACGGACGGGCCGATCTTGGTGAGCGATTTGAAAGCGTCGTCTAGCCGGTCCTGCTCGCGACGTTGCCGGTCCTCTTGTAGGCGGCGCTCGTGCTCGGCCTTCATCGTCTGCTCGTAGGCGTCCACCATGGCCGCGTTCTTTTGTTCGAGCTCGCCGATCCGCTGGAACGAGCGGTCAAGGATGGACTGAAACTTGTCCATCAGGTTCAGCGCCGGATCGAGCAGGTCGCGCACTTGCTTGTTGGCGACGCGGAGCGCTCCAACGGTTTGGATGTAGACCGACTGAGCCGCGAATTTCGGATCGTCGCTCGGCTCGTCTGCTTCTCCCATCGCGCTCGACACGGGCCCGAGCGCCGTCGCGATCACGTCCGGGAGCCACACGCGCCATTCGCCGTTAGGCTCCGGCTCGCGCTTCGCGCGCACCTTCTCGCCACTGATCCACCGCATCAAGGTAGCCCGCGAGATGCCGCTTTCCTTCACCGCCCGCGCGATGCTTACGAACTCCTCGGCGGGCTTGTTGTCTTCTGCTTCCGCGCCCATTCCGATGGACGCTGACTTGTCCATGGGCTGAGGTCAACTGCACACCTGGTTCCGTGGCGATTTCGGGCCCGCCCTGCTCCGCTCGGGGGCATGGCTGGATTTTCTCACATCGTCCCCCACCTGAACCAGGTTCAGACCCGCGAGCTCGCAGAGAAGGGCCTCCGTGCGATTGCTCGCGTTCGCAACATGGCGGCCCAGATGGAGCACCAAGTCGCTCAGGGTGTGCAAACCCTCGAGGTCGGTTTCGCTGCCTTCGCGTGGGCCTTCGCCCGCGGTCGATGGAGCGAGCCCAACAAGGAGCTGGCCGTCTTCGGCGTGCCGATGGATCTGGCCAGCGGTTTCGCCGGTCACCTGCTCGGCTTCTTCGGCGGTTCGGCGATCGGACGCTACGCGCGCGACGTTCACAACCTGTCGGACGGTTCGATCGCGAGCTACCTCACCACGCTCGGGCTGAAGATGGGCCTGGAGTCGCGGGCGAAGGCGCAGGCAGCTCCCGGCACCACTCCGACGGCGGCAACCAAGGGAGTCGGCGCGGACCACCTGTCGGAGCTCATGCGCCGCACCGCGAGCGCGATCTAGTCACACGGCGAGGGGGGGGACCCCCTCTCTCGCGAGGAGACTTCGCGCGGAGCCTCCTCGCATCGTTCCCACGTTCAGCAATCAAGGAGACTCCTCACAATGTTCGGATACCCCGCAGTTGGTTTGCAGGAATTGGTCGGCGCGATGGACGAGCTCGATGGGCTCGACCACAGCGCCGGAGGCTTCGGCGCTTACCCCGCCGTCGGGCTTCGTGAACTCGTCGGCGCGGATCCCTCCGAGTCGGATTTTCTCCGGCTCATGGCGAGCGCCGGAGCGTCCGATCCTTCGACGCTCGCGAAGCTCGCCGCGAAGATGCGGCAGGTTCGGGAGGTCGACCCGAGCGCCGTGGTCGTGCGCCAGGTCGCCGAAGACGTCCGGCGCCGCTATCACATGGGCTTCGATTCGGGCGCCACCCTCGTCGCGGCGCTCGCTTCGGGCTCGGTGACGCAGCGGCCACAGGTGACGATGCGCATCGAGCGCATTTTCGTCCCGTCGTTCATCGCGCCCTTTTTCACGATCGACAACATCACAGTGGGCAAGGACAGCCAGAACGCGGTGGGCATCAACCCCGTTCCCGCCGCGATGTACTCGGAGGTCTCCGTCGGCTCCAATCTGAACCTGAAGACGGCGAACCTGGGCCACGAGGTCGCGATCTCCTTCACCAACGTGGACGCGGCCGCGGCGCATCGCTTCCGCGCCGGCATGACGGGTACCGTCGTCGACGTCGGCTGACGGAGGCCCCGGCACGTGTTCTCCCCGCGCTACCGGCTTGCGGGGTTCGGGTTCTCGCGAGCCCTGAACCTCGCAATCCTTCACGAGCTCCTAGCAACGCTCGTGAAGGTCAACCGGCTACTTCTGCGCGCGGTCCCGGGCATCCCGCCGATCTACGACTCCGGAGTCGGGTACGTGCGGGATCGCCCGGGGATGGAGGACTGGTGCGACATCCTCGAAATTCTCCGCAACGGTTATGCAGACTGCAAATCCTTCGCAGCGTGGCGCGTCGCCGAGCTCCGTGAGAGCGGCATCGGCGCCCGCTGCGAGGTCGCTCACCCGCGAGTCCGCCCGGACGGCTCGCTCCTCTACCACATTCGCGTGGTGTACCCGAACGGAGCGATTGAAGACCCTTCGATCCTCCTCGGCATGAAAGGGGCCGATCTCCATGGCTGGTATCTTTCCTCTCCTTTTGCTCGGCGGGGCGGCAGCGGCCGCGCTCGCCGCTTCGCGTAAGGGCGCAGCGGCGCCCGGTGGGCCTCCTCCTGCACCCGCAGGCGCGATGCCTCCGGAGCTCGCGGCGCAGCTCGCGAAGGTCCTGGCCGAAGGCCCCGACCCCGCAAAGCTCGATGACCTCGCGGACGGGTACCTGAACGCCGGCTTTCCGGACGCTGCACAGCAGCTCCGCAATCGCGCGATGGCCCTGCGCGCGGCCGAAACCGCGCGGCTCACGGCCCAGGCGGTTCAACAGACCATGACGGGGCCGCCCTCGGCTCCGACGACGCAGAGCCCGCCTACGACGGCCGAAACCTCCGCGGTCGCTCGCCAGGCGACGGAATCCGCCACCCGGGCAGCGGCGGCCGATCCGGCCTTGCAGCAAGCGGCCGAGCAGGCCGCGACGGCAGCCGTTACGGCGGCACGAGCGGCCGCGACGGCGAACCCTGCAACGGCGGTCGAGGCAGCCCGCCAGACGGCGCAGGCGGCCGCTACAGCGTCGGCTTCGCCCTCCGTGCAGGCAGCGGCCCAGCAAGTGATCCAGGCGGCGAACGAAGCCGCTCAATCGAACAACCCCGCGGCGGCTCAACAGGTCGCGAGCGCCGCGGCCGACGTCGCACGGCAGACCGCGATCGAGCTCGACGCGCGATCTCAGAACATGCCCCCGCCGCCCGCACCGACCCCGGCTGTGCTCAACAAGGCCGCCGAGCTCGCGGCACGGATGACGGAGAACATCCGCGCGAAAGGGTGCTGGAAGGAAGATCGGTCCCTCGTGAAGGCCTACCAGGAATCGGAGGGCGGAACAGCAACGCTCGCCGGGCGCGCTGGCAAGGCTGACGGACTGTACGGGCCAAAAACGGCGCTCGCCGCAATGGCGCACGTCCCGAAGGTACCGGCGCCCTGCTACTGGCCGTCGCAGAGCACGGCGAAGGCGGCCGCGGTCAAGCAGTGGGCCGATCTCGTGAAGTCCGGCAAGGTCGTGGTGGGGCAAGTAGGCGCGTTCCTATGAACGGGCAGATCATTTTCCGCCGCGATGGGGACTGGATGGTCGGCACCGCGGAAATCGTCCTCGAGGACGGCCGCACGCAGCGCGTGGAGGGCCGCGTCAACATTCGGCAGGCGCGGGCCTACCTCGCGCCGCTGATTTGCCGCGCCTGCCGTCCCGAGCTCGCCGCGGCCGCGGCCGGCTCGCAAGGCGGCTTCGGGGACGCCTTCGTCGGCGCGACCCTGAAACAGAAGCGCGACCGGTTGAAGGCGAAACAGCGCCAGCAGGGCGGCTACCTCTCGCCCGCCGATGCGCACGAGCTCGCGCGGCTTCGCGCGAAGATCAAGCGCTCGGGCGGCGGACTCTTCGGCAAGCTCGCGCACGCGGTGCGGAGCACGGTCAACAAGGTTGCGCGCGTGAAGATTCTCCGCGACATCGCCAAGCAGGCCAAGGGCCTGCTCAAGCTGCCCGGGGTCTCGCAAGCCCTCACGGTCGCCGCGGCCGCGTTCCCTCCTCTCGGCGTGCCGGCGCTGGTCGCGTTCAAGGCAGCAAACACCGCCCTCGAGGCCTACGAGAAGGGAGGCCCCACCGCGGCCGCGTTCATGGGGCAGGTGAGGCAGCTCCGGAACGTCGCGCGACGTCGCGACCGCGCGGGCCTCAAAGCTCGCAAGGCTCTCAAGGTCCTCGCGATCACTCGTCGATGGCGGAAGGGCCTGCACGCGGCGCAGCGGCAAGCGGCGCCCGTGTCCGCGGGCTATCTGCCGCCCGCTCAGATCCCCGACGTCGGCTTCATGCTGCGGGGGTGCTGATGCACGAGGGCCCCGGACATAGCGGGCTCCGTCGCGGGCTCTCCGAGTGGAACGCGATGGACCACCCGCAAGGCGGGCTCGTCCAGGTCGCGGACACGCAGCTTGGGCGCCGTGAGCTTCTCCATCCGAACGATTCCCCCGTGCCGCTCATTTGGGCGGAGGGGAAATCGCAGGATGCGCGGATGGCGACCATCCATTGCCAGGTCACGGGCACGAGCCCGGCGGCGTGGCCCGCGGGCGCCGATCGCCGGGCGCCGATCAAGGGCCTCCTCGGGTGGGGCCAGGGGGGCGCGCGGTTCAGCGCCGAAATCGATCTCAGGACGGGCGTGGTCGCTTCCGTCGTCGCGAGCTCGGTGAGTCTGTCGGCCCAGTTTGAGCAGGAATCGGGCTCGCTCATCCCGGAAGTGGTCGTTGCGGGCGCGATCGTGTGGGGCACGCGACCGGGCCGCGGCCGCTGCACGCGCACGCTCCCGCGCGTGACGATTCCGATCGGGGGCTCGGCCACGTTCGAGGTGCCTCCCTTCGCGTACACCGTGACGCCCTACACGACGGCGGCGGGCTGGTACGCCCTGGCGTCCAGCACGCCGATCACCCTGCACGAGGGACCGACGGCGGCCGACGATCCCGAGCTCGTGATCACGGCCGGCGAGCTCGGCTCCGGCGTGCTCCTCTTCGATGGCCTGAACCTTTCGGGAAACACCCGTTACGTCACGGTCGGCAACACAACCGGCGCGCCGCTTCCCATGCGGCTCACCTTTGGCTTGGAGCTCTGATGGATGCGGAGCGGAGCGGCCCTCTTTCTCTTCGGCGCGAGCTCGCTCCTCGGCATCGCGTGGGCGCGTCGCGTGGCGAGCTCGGCGCCGAGCTCGGGGCCGAGCTCGGGGCGCCCTGGGGCCGCTCCGGGCGAGGGCCCGCCCTTCGGCGACGCGCGCCGGCTTCACACGCTGGACGGGCTCATCCCGTCGGCGCGGGCCGCGTTCGGCGAGCTCCTCGAGGAGGCGCGCCGACGGGGCTTCCGTCCCTCCATCATTTCGGCGCTTCGCACCTGCACCGAACAAGCTTCGGTGAATCCCAAGGTGCCGCGGTCCTGGCACCTGCTCGGACGAGCGATCGATCTCGAGCTGCCCGGGGGCACGCCCGCCGATTACACGAGCCTTGGGGAATGGTGGGAAGCGAAGGGCGGACGGTGGGGGGGCCGATGGACGGAGCAGTACCCGATCGCGCCGTGCGGCCCCGTGGGCATGTCCGGCGACCCGTGCCACTTCGATTGGACCGACGGGCAGAAGATCGGCGACGTGTGGCCCGAGGGGCGCGCGTGCGCCGACGTCGCGCCGCGGTACCTCGAGGACAACGGGGCGGGCTGGTCGCCGCTCTCAGGATGGAGGGTCTAACGTGAGCTTCTCGGAAGTCTTCGCGTTCCTCTCGCCTGCGAGCGTCGGCGCGCTCGAACGCCGGAACCCGCTTCCCCCGGGCCGCTACTGGGTCGACGTGCCCGACCCGAAGGCGGCCGCGTTCGAGGCCTGGCGCTCGCGCAACGGCGCCTCCATCATCGTCGAAGCGACCGAGCGCCGGGAGGGCGACGTCCCGGTCACATGGACACTCTTCCGCACGACGGCGCCCGTTCCCTGGGAAGGCCCGGGCATCCCGACGATCGCGACGGCCGACGTCAAGAGCGCCGAGGACACGGCGCAGCGGCCCGCACCGGAGCCCGATCCGCTCACCAAGATACCGAACCCGGCCGACTTCGTCCCGAGCTCGCGGACCATCGCCCTGGCCGTGGGCGGCGTCGCCCTGGTCGTGGGGCTCGTCTTCCTCGCGGGGAGGCATTGAGCGATGGACTTCCGGGACTACTTCGGCCCGCGCGGAACGCCCGTCACGACGGCGCCCGTACCCGCGCAGGGTGTTTCCGTCTCGGGCCTCGTAGGCGTGGCGGCCCTGCTCGGGATCGGCTGGCTCATCGTGACGCGCGAGGACCACGCGAGCGAGGACCTCGAGGACCTCGAGGGCTCGCCCTTCGCTCCGGAGCTCGCGAGCTCGAAGCCGGGCCTGTACTTCTCCGAGGACCTCGCCGAAGCGGTGCTAGCGCCCGAGCTCGCGACGCGCGGCGGCCGCGTGGACCTTCCTGGACACTCTCCGGTGTGGGTTGAGGACCTCGACAAGTGGGAGCAGGCCAAGCACGCGGTCAAACCCTACTGGGGGAACTACGCCGAGCCCTGGGCCGTCGTGACTCACGTGTACGAAAACATGGGGGGCCGCGTGCTCTCCCGATGAAAGGCGAACGTCCATGAACCTCCGATTTCCCCCCTCCGGCCCCTTCGTCTCCATGATTCGCGTCTCCCTTGCTGACGCTCTCGCGTTCGGGGACGGCGAGCTGATTACCCCGGTTCCCTTCGATACCGTCGATCTGCTCGTTGGGGATGGCCTCCGGCTCCGCTCGCCCGGGGTGATCGGAATCAGCGGCCCCGGGCTCTACCTCGCGCAAGGGCAACTCCGTTTCAACTCGACCGGCGACGTTGCCGTAACCGCAACGTTGCAGATCTCTTCCAACAGCGTGGGCGAGCTGTCCACGATCACGAGCGAAGGCGTGCCTAACGGATCGTCGCCCTTCTGCGCCCTCCAAGCCTTGCGGCTCCCCGACGAAACGCCCTTCGATGCCACCGATTTCGCCGTGGCCGCGATGCAATGGACCGCCGCAGGCGCGACCGGAACGATTTCCGGAGCTGCCTTCGGCGGCGCGTCGCTTCTCATCTGGAAGCTTGCCGACGTCGAAAACAACCCCGCACCCTGAGAGGAAACCAACCATGGCCACGAGACGCATCATCCCCGGCGATCACGGGCTCCCCCCGAGGACCAGCACCGTCGCCGGGCCCACGCCGCGCGCACGCATCCCGGTTCCGGGCGAGGGCTCGGCGCCCACCCGCGCCGTCATCCCCGGCGAGCCGAAGCCCGCGCCGGCCAAACGGCACATCGTGCGCACCAACCCCAATCACAAGCCGATGACTACCGCCGAGCTCGTTGCGCGAGCCAAGGCGAGGGGCCGGCGTTCCCTCGACCGCGCGGCGCTCCGCGAGCAGTTCCGCGCGTTCGCTCCGCACGCGAAGCCGCGCAAGCCGCGCAAGCAACCGCCCCAGCAGCCGCCGCAGCAACCCGAACCGAAGAAGTAACCCACAAGCAGGAGGCAAACCCCAGTGGCCAACGATCCCCCCCCCTTCATTCCGCCCGATCTGCGCGTGTCGCCGTCGGGTCCCTACATCGCCGGGCCCGAGCTCGGCGGCGCGATCGTCCGCTTCGGCTCGGACGCTCTGGTCGGTCCGAGCGATGATCAGGGAAGCCCCCTGATCACGCTCGCCGAAACGGTGGACCCGCCGGGGTGGGCCTTCGTGCCCCGGCTCACGTTCCCCGCGCCCGATCCGCTCGCCGTGACGTTCCTCGAGTGGGAAAGCACGGACTACCTGTGGATCAACTGGCACTTTTCGGGCTTCGGCATCGGAGCAGTGGACCAGGATCCGGAGGAAGCGATCCAGTTCAACGTGCAGCCGACGATCGATCTCGGTGACGGCAACGGGCCGCAGGTCATCAACCCGAGCGGCGTGGGCGGCTTCTACATCGTGAAGACGCTCATTGTTCTCGAGCTCGACAGCACGGACCCGATCAACCAAGCCGGAACGTGCGTGCTTCAGCTCACCAACCCGGCCAACCCGCCGATCGTGCAGCTCGCCTACGCGCTTGCGGGCGTGCTGAACGCGGGCGCGACCGTACAGGTCACGGGCGCTCTCACCCAAAACCCGACGGTGCCCGCGCCGTTCTCGTGCTGGCTCACCGCGGCCGAGCTCGATGGCGCCCGCGTCTTCCAGCAGCCCGCCGAGCCCGCCCTCGTGCCTCTCGCGTAAGAGAAAGGACCGGAACCCATGCCCATCGTCCTCGGCGCTGCCCTGCTCGCGTTGTGGGCGCTGTCCCGCAAGGCGCAGGCGCCCACGGAAGGCCCCTCACCCGGCTACCTCGCCCCCGCGCAGGGGACACCGGGCATGGACGCCCCCGACTGGGCCAAGCTGCAATACACGCAAGCCATGGCGAGTCAGAATCCGATTCTGATTGTCGCGACGGCGCAGGCCTTGATCAAGTCGGGCGATCCCAAGGTCGTGCCGCTCGCTCAGGCTCTTTCGCGCTGGTACCAGGCCCAGACGAACCAGCCGATCCCCGGTGTGCCCGCCGCGGCCGGCGCGCACGGCGCTTACCCGAACCTCGCCGCGTGCGGCGCGTTCTCGGATGCGCGCGTCCTCGAGTTCCTTCGCTCGGCCGCGCTCGCTCGCCGGAAGCTCCGGGCGCAGAGCATCGACCGGGCGATCCGAGCGCTGCAAGCACGGAGCGCCGTATGAGCGCCGACCCGCCGCCCTTCGACGCTGACAACGTCCGGATCGCTCCGTCGGGGCCGTTCGTTGACGTCAGCGGGGGCGGCGGGCCCACGGGGCCCACGGGGCCCACGGGGCCGTTCGACGATAACGATTCCAGGTTTCAGAGCTGCTTTCTTCGCGCGCGGCGCGTTCCCGCTTCCGCGCTCGTTCAAGCTGCACCCGCGTTGCCAGGAGGTCCGTTTCCATGAGCGCCGATCCGCCGCCCTTCGGGGCCGACAACCTACGCATTTCGCCCTCGGGGCCGTTCGTGCCCGGAGGCGGAAGCGGCATCATTCAGATGGGGTTTGATCAAGTCCTCGAAAAGATCGAGCTCCCCGCAACCTTGTTCGACGTCGTCCCCCGCGTCGCGGCTCCGGGCACCGATCCGCTCCGCGTCATCCTGCCGGGCGTGACGCCCGGAAACTACCTTCGGATCCAGCAGACCCGCACCGCTGACTACAACGCGCAGGAGGCCGAAGACGGGTTCCTAGTGACTGTGCCCGTGGTGAGCTTCGACGGCTCGACGGTCTTCCCGGGAACGTTCTCATTCATCGCGAACGCCTACGCCGGCACGCAGGCGATCCTAGGGCAGACCATGAGCGCCGCGGCACATACGTTCGTGCAGATTCCGGACGGCGCGACGGACGCAGTGATCGAGCTCGGCTTTTCAGCGCTCGGGGTCGGGATCTGGGACATTTCGGGCACTGACCCCGACTCGCTCTTGTTCGCTCCGTACGGGTGCAGGCTCGAAGCGTGGGAAGTCTCTTCTTCAGTGATCGCGGCTCCCGCTTACCCGCTCGCACCCGGTTTCGGTGTGCTCGTTCCCATCGCCGCTCCACCGTGAAAGGACCTCGACACATGGCGACCCCGATCCGATACACACGAGACCAGCTCCAGGCGGCCGGCGCGTGCGACTTCGCCTTGTTCGAGGCGAGCCCCGACCGCAAGGGCGACGTGGTGGAGACCACGGCCGAGCGGCTTGCCCAGCGTTGCCCGCACGCGCTCGCGTGGCTTGCGGGCAAGGGCATCCTCCCGCTTTCGGTCATGGAGGCCGCGCGCATCGTGGCCGAGCTCAACCCCGAGGGGCGCCGCTGGGCTCCGTTGAACGAACGAGGCGAGGCCGAGCGCAAGCAGGGCGCCGCACGCAACGCGGCGGCCGCTCGGGCCGCGCGTGGCTGAACCCCCGCCCTTCGACGCTGGCGACGTCCGGATCGCCCCCTCGGGGCCGTTCGTCGACGCGACGGGCCCCACGGGCCCCACGGGCCCGACGGGCCCCACGGGGCCGACAGGGCCCACGGGCGCGACCGGCACAACGGGCCCGACAGGGCCGACGGGTGCGTCCGGTTTCACCTTGGTTGGCTCGGGCTCTGTTCTCGTGAATGACTTCAACGTGGCGACGGTCGGCCCGTTCGCGCGCGTCGCCGGCACTGTGCTCGGTGCGTGGGTGACGCCCCAGGCTATTGACGTGATCAACAACTGGGCCCCGGGCACCACGGTTGCCGGGGAGCCTCACATCGCGTGGCGGTTTCTGAATCCAGGCCCCGCGGCGGACTCCGACCCGCTCTTGCAGATTCAGAACGCCACGGGCACGCCGCGGACGTGCGATTGGGTCGTGTTCCGGATCCCGCTCTAGAGCCCAAGCCACTCGGCCGAGCCAGTGCCGGGCCGCGCGTGAAGGTAGCGCGTGGTCGTAGCGATGGACTCGTGCCCAAGGCACGAGGCGACCACGTGGATCGGCGCGCCGCGTTCGAGGGCGTGCGTTGCGTGCGCATGCCTGAGCCAGTGCGGCGACACCCCCGAGCGCAGGCCGGCGCGGGCCGCGGCTCGCGTGATCACCCGCTGCACGTCGCGCGGAGCCAGCCGATCGCTCGTGCGGGCCCGGAAGATCGGGCCCTCCGCCGGGATGCGCGTCGCGAGCGTCGCAAGCTCGGCCCAGGTCGCCGGGGTGATCCAGACGTGCCGCGTGCGCGCCCTCTTGCCGTGCAGGGTGAGGACCGCGGCCGCGTCCTTCGGGTGGACGTGCTCCCAATCGAGCCGAACGAGCTCGCTCACGCGGGCCCCGGACACGTAGAGGACGCGCACGATCGCATGGTCGCGCGGGCCGTTGTGCGGCGCCTCCCCGGCCGCGGCGAGGAGCCTCACCACTTCGTCCGGCTCTAGGATGCGCTCGGCGATTTCGTTCACGCCGCGCGGGAGCGGGAGCGCCGCGGCGACGTTGAAGGTCACGTAGCCGAGCCGGTGCGCGTACCGAAACAAGCTCCGGATCGTCGCGATGCGCCGTGCGATCGTCGCCGGGCTCCCCTCGGCGCCCTCGAGGGCCCGCACGAGGTCGGCTAGCACGAGCTCGCGGAGCGCGGCGCCCGGGGGGAGCCTCGCCGTCCACCAAGCAAGGTCCTGCCGGTACCCGCGGCGCGTGGCTTCCGACTGGTGCGACTCGAGCCACATCGCGCCCAAGTGCGAATCCGAGCTCGCCCCCGAGAAGTCCTCTCGAACGGGGGCGAGCTCGGATGCGTCGCGGCGAAGTCCTGTCATCCCTGCCGGCGACTCTCCCCGCCCGTCTGGAGGTCGCGCCGGAGCTCGGGCACGATCGCCACGACGTCGGAGGGCCCGATCGTGTCGCCCATGGACCGCACGAGGGCGACCGCTTGCGCGTGAACCCACCGCGAGCCGGGCCGGAGCTCGGTCAGAGCGGCCGCGGCTTCGTCCAGGAGCACGGCGAGCACCTCGAGGGCGTGAACCTCCTCCGGGGTCAACGGCGCCTCCGCTTGCGCTTGCTGAGTTTCTCCGCCGCGTCCCCGAGGAGGATGGCACGGACCACGACGTCGGCCACGACCGAAAGCGGGAGCGTGTACACGCGCCGGCTCCGGAGCGGCCGCACCGTGAACGTCCCGTCGGACCGATCGATCGTCACGGTGCCATCCCGCACGCCCCCCGCGCGGTCGAGACGTCCCCGCACGCGAAACGTGGCCTTGCGTCGCGGCCGCTCGGTGCGCGGCCGCGGCGGCTCCTCTCCTGCTCCGAAGATCCGAAGTTGCTCGCCCATGACTACGGCCACCACGGGTCACGGGCCCACGCGATGAACGCCGCGCGGTTACCCGCATCCCACACGCCGAGGGCCTCGTGTAGGTCGAACGGTCGCGCGTGCTTCCACGGCCATTGATGCGTGTCGCGCCCCTTCTGGAAGGAAAAGCCCGTCCAGACGGAGAGCACGAACGACGCCGCGAGCTTCTCGCCGTGACTCTTCGCGCGGGCCCACTGATCGAGCGACGAAGCGTGAAAGGGGTTCGGCGCGTCGCGGAGCGACGGAAACGAGAACTGAAGCTCGGTCATCCTGGCGAGCGAGCCACGCGCGAAGAGATCACCCGTCACGGTCAACCCCCGCGATTGCCGTAGCGAGCTCGCCCACCATGTCCGCGATCCAGTGGAGCAGCCCGGAGTTGCCCCGCCGGAACGCCACCGCGCGGAGCTTGTTTTGTGCGTCGAGCAGCTCGCGCACGTCCCTTTCGGTTTCCTCTTGTACTGTTGTCATGTGTCGGCCCTCCATCGGCCGGCGCCACGCCCCCGGGACCGGTTGCACGGTCGCCGGGGGCATCCTTGGTTAGACGAGTCGGGTACGGACCCGATTCAAGTGGGGACTCGGCCACGCGCGCGACCTCGAACGCTCCGGCGACCGTGAAGCGCCCGATCGCGATGCCGCGCAGAGCGACCATTACGAACGAGTGCCGGCGCGCCCAACGGTCGCGGAGCTCGGGCGTTGCGGCGCTCTGAATGCGACCCACGAGCACGCTTGCAGCGGTGCAGAGTCGATCGACCGCTTCGGCGCGCGTCTTACGCTTCGTCATCGCTCTCCATGAAGCGCCGGAGGCCTTCGCGCATGGCGCGCAGTGATTCGAGCTCGGCGCGAAGCTCCGGGGGGAGCGCGGCGAGCTCGGAAGCGCTCGCGGGCGCAGGCGCGGGCGGCGGGGCCGCGGCCGGCGCGGGCTCGGGCGCGGCGGCCGCGGGCGCGGCGCCCTCGTCCTGCGCCGCGAGCGCTTCGAGCATGCCGCGCATTTCGTCTTCCCCCTCGGGCAGCACGCCCGGAGTCGGCGCAGCGGGCGCAGGATTGACGACCACGACGCCGCGCGAAGTCGGCGCGGGCGCTTCGCTCGGCACGGGCCGATCCAGGAGCGGCGTCACGCGGTGCGGGCTCGACGTCGGCGCATCGATCGTCGGGGGAGCGATGCCGCCCCCGCGCCGGAAGGCTTCGAGCTGCGCGACAACCTCGGCGCGCGTGTCGGGGCTGTTCTCGAGGCCCGCGCGGATGGACTCGACCGCGTAGAGAAGCGCCGCGGCGAGCTCCACCGCGTGCGACGGTTCGAGGACCTCGGGGGGACGACCGATCCGGATCAACCGGTCGGCAACCTGCACTCCGTAGACGTTCATTTCCTGGGCTCCTTCTCGGGCGCGTGGCCCGTCATGTACTCCGTTGCGAGCGTGCCGAGCCGTTCGCCCACCACTTCCCGCATCAACGCGAGCTCATCGGCCACATGGGCGGCGAAGTAGGCCACCGCGCGGGCTTGGTTGCGACTCAGCTCCGCACTGATAGACGTTGCCGCCGCTGCAACGGCGAAGGCCGATGCCTGAGGACTCGGCGCGCGAACGCGATCGCGTCGCACCCTTGGACGTCGCAGCACACCTCTCGCGTTTTCATCGCCGCACCTTCCTCCAATCCACAACCCAGTTTCCTCCGCCTTCCGCTTCGGCGTCCTTCTCGAAAAGGCCTCCGCAGTCGAGACACACGAGCCCGACGACGGCGTCCGTCATCCTGCGCGCGTGCGCACACGCGCCGACCTTCGCCCAAGCCCGATCGAGAGCCTTGCTCGTCGTGCGCTCCCGATGCGTGCGCTTCATGCGCTGCGCTCCGTGAGTCCCCAGCTCTGCACGTACCAGAGATCAACCGCATCGCGATGGTACTTCCGCGCGCGCCCGAAGCGGCCCTCGTGGACCGAACGCAGGAACCAATAGAAGTCCGCGAAGGTTTCGAGGACCTCGTTACGAGCCAGCACGGAGCGCGCGAGCTCGGGCGGCACGGGAACCTTGACGACAGGTTTCATCGTTTCACCTTCGAGCACCAAGGCTTGTGCCGCTCCCCTTCTCCCACGGCCCTGCACTCGGGGCAGTGCGGAAGCAACGTGCGAACATCAACCGCCGGGGCTTCTTCGTTCGCGCTGTTGGCCTGCCTGTCCGGTTGCGCCTGGTTCGTGTCGGCCCAGGCAAGCAGTTCCGCGGCGCGGTCGCACCAGTCGGGGAGCTTGCTTGGTGGTTCGCTTCCCATCCACGTGGCTTCGTCAAGGTGCGCAGGGCAGCGGTGCTCCACCGTTTCGGGGAAGTCGCCCGTTGTGTGCGTAGCGATCTCCCCGCATTCAGAGCACCGCGGCCGCGTCGCGACCGATTGCGCGAGGAGCTCGCGTGCTTGCTTGGCAAAAATGGCGACGCGCACGAGCTCGGGCACATGAGCGAGCGGCATCAACTCGAGCCAGCTAGCGGGGCAGTGGCGCTCCACCAAGCGCGCGACGTCGGGCACCGGACGAAGCACCAGAATTTCGGGTTTCGATTTCTTCTCAGGCAACGGGCCCTCCCCGGGCAACGTCGGCCGCGCCCCGAGGGGGGCCCCGCTGGGACTTCGGGGGGGGAGTCGACTCGCCAGAAGGCCCCCCCCGCTCGTTACGAGCCAGCACGGAGCGCGCGAGCAGCAGCACGGCCGACAGACTCGCGCCGATGAAGAGCGTCAGGAACACAACGGCTCCGGCGAACACGATCGAAAGCATGAAGTCCAGCATGGGTCCCCGGGGGCAACGTCGGCCGCGCCCCGAGGGAGGCCCCGCTGGGGACTTCGGGGGGGGGGAGTCGACTCGCCAGAAGGCCCCCCCCGGGGGCGGTCCGACAATTCGCATTATGCGACACTCGCCCCCCGGCCGTCCAGGTCGCCTTATGAGACGTTTTCGGCCGGGGGGGGGCACCCACCCCCCGCGCGCGGTCGTGGTCGGGGCGCTCCGTGGCGCTCCGTGGCGGGAATCGTCCGTTTCGACCCATCGCGGACCCCCGATCCGCTCCTCGAGGACCTCGAGGGCCCCTCGAGGACCTCGGGGGCTGGCGTCCCGAGCTCGGCCGCGCGACGCTCGGGCGCATGGAGCCAGGTCCCCTCACCCTGCACGGCGTCGAGCAGTTCCAGGGCGCGCGGCGTTGCCTCTGTGCGTTCGATGCGCCGACGACGATCGGCGCGCCGTGGACCGCGCGCCCTCAGCTTCCGTTCAATCCGCGCGGGCTCGTCATCTACGGCGCGCCGCTCGACGCCCGCCTCCATGCCGTCATGATCGGCCGCGACTACCAGATCGGAATCACCAGCAGTCCGATCCCGGTTCGGTGGTTCATGGAGGGGAAGACGTTCGCCGAAATCGTGAAGCTCCTGGACGAGGGCAAGGAGCTCCCCTCCTGGGCCGATTGGTCGCGCTGTCCCGTCGGCGCTGAGATTCGGATCACGCTCACCACGCGCGACGGCATCCCGCTTTCGGCCGAAGGCGTGGACGTTCTCATGTGGGGCGTGGCCATGGTGGCGTGGTGAGCTCCCGCGGTTCTCTCTTCGGTGTGCTCGTGCTCGCCGCAGGCGGCGCAGGCGTGGCGCTCGCGATGCGCAGCAAGCCCGGCCCGGCCAGGGCATCGCGTACGGACTGAGAGAGACGGAGCCATGAGACGCACCACGTGCGATCTGTGCGGGCACTGGACGGAGGATTACCCGATGGACTGTGGGACACATGAAACCGCGAGTCTTTGCGATCCCTCCGCCCGGGCCCGACGTCGTGCCACTCAACGACGCCTTGCGCATTCGGATTGATGGAGTGGTCGGGCCCGTCGTGGGAATCGAGGTATGGATCGTCGGCAACCGCGCGACAGTGAAGATCACGCGCGACGACTGCCCCCGTTGCACGCTCGTCCTCCGGAGCGCGCTCGCCGAGCTCCGGAACATGCTTCGAGCAGCGGGCCGTCGAGCCTGCTCGCGCGGAAATCTTAGGTTCGCCGGCGACGAGCTCGCCGGCGAGCCGTAAGACGGCGCGTCTTAGGTTGACCAGGTCCTCGCGCTCGAGCTAACCCAAGACGCCATGAACGCGAAGGACCTCCGCCGGCTTTCAACGTCTGCCCTCGAACGGCTACGCGATGCGATCGAAAGCGAGCTACTCGACCGCGTGTCACGCGAAGCACGCGAGCAGGAAGAAAGGGACGCCCGCACGGTCGTTGCCGTGCGCTACGTGCAAGAGCACATCCGGTGCGGCAAGCCCTCGTGCCACTGTGCGACCGGTTCAGCCGGGCACGGGCCGTACTGGTACCGTTACGAAACGATGGGCTCCGGCAAGGTGCGAAAGCGCTACGAGGGCAAGCAGAAGCCGAAGGGCGCCTAGTCCCGTCGGATCAGGTACTCCCCGAACCACCGCGCGGCCGAAAACCACGAGTAGGCAAGCGCCAGCACCAGGCCGAAGAGTGAGTGGTGATAGGCGAAGACGGCCAACATTCCGAGCTCCAAGCTCACCGCAACAAACGCGCCGGGACGCGGGGGCTGTTTCTCAACGAGGGAATTCAGCTTGTCGCCGAT
>Ga0208779_1000057_pt1 | contig 16985 bp, 24 predicted proteins | sample Browns_TuleA_D1_FD_185645 | JGI IMG/M metagenome (GOLD analysis project Ga0208779, IMG submission 185645) | Natural and restored wetland microbial communities from the San Francisco Bay, California, USA, that impact long-term carbon... | ecosystem: Environmental > Terrestrial > Soil > Wetlands ...
CCTCTCGTCCGGCTCCCGGCCGTTCGGCTCTTCTTCGTCCTGCCCGTTGCCCAGCGGACCGCTGATGCCGACCAGCGCGGGACACGGGACCGTCCGGATCGCTTCCGTCACCACCTGCTTGATGACGCCGTTGCGCAGACCCTTGACCTCCGTCTCCAACGCTTCGATCTTCTCGGCGGTGGTCTTGCGGAAGTCGCTCAGGGTGGCGGCGATGTCGATGACGCTCGACTCGATCGTCTTGAGCGACCTCCGGACAGTTTCCTCGAACTTGTCGTCCTTCTCCACCGCCGTCCTTCCTTTCAGTAGCCCAGCTCCCGAAACCGGGCGGCCAGTTGTTCATCGCTCAGGCCGTCGATGCGCCCTTGCACCTCGACGACCCTCTTGCGCTCCTGCTTGATCTGCTCGTCGAGGGCGGCCCGTTCGGCCGGGATCTCGGCGAGCCTGGCGGCGTTCCGGACCTTCTGGCCCTCCAGGTAGGCGACCCGCGCCTCGGCCGCCTTGATGGCGAGCTGGCCACGGAGACGGTCGGCCTCCCGTTCGGCCCCGGCCCTCTTGAGCCGGATGTAGCCGATGTAGCCGACGACGCCCAGCAGTGCGACGACCGCGAGCTTCGCGCCGAGCGAAATCTTCGCCCATGCCGTCGCCAACCAAGTCATCCGCGGGTGTCCTCGGGCTTGGGGGGTACGGGGGTGCCGCCTGGGAGGTCGATGTCGATCCCCCTCTTCTTGAGCAGCCCCTTGACGACCTCGTAGGCGAACACCGAAACGGCCCCCGCCATCCCGAAGTACCCACATTGCTCGACGACAGTGTCGACGCCCGGTTCCGGCATCTTCCAGAAGAACCCGAGCGCCAGGCCGGTCACGACTGGATGGAGCGGGAGGGTCTTGCGCCCCCACCACCAGATCCACTGGGACGACCGCTTCATCCGGGCCTGCGCGTCCGTGAAGACCCGCTTGTTCATGACGGTCCCGACGAGTCCGAACACCACGACGGCCGCGAGGAACGCCCAGTGCTTCATGACCAAGTCGACAACCCGTTCCACCGTCTCCATCGTCATCCTTGCTCGATCGTCATCGCCATGAACTCGATCGTCATGGCGAGGTCGACCGTGTCGGCGTTGTCGATCCGGACCGTGATGGGAAGCCCGCGAACGTCGCCTTGCTGGGGGTTCGAGCTGGGCTCGTTGGCCGACCAAACGCGGCCGGCGTCGCCCGGATCGTAGATGAGGTACTCGTCGTTGGTGATGCGCGCGGTTGGGGCCCCCTGGTTGGTGGGGCCGAAAAACACCTGGGACGTGAAGTTGCGCGTCTGGGCGGTCGGGAACGTGGTGGTGACGGCCAGGACATCGTTCTGGTCGGCGCCCGGTAGCGACCCAGCGTCGACCACGACCGTGATGGCCTGGGTATCGTCGCCGAGCGTGATGGGGTCGGACTCGTTGCCGACCGGAAGGCTGATGACCGTCACGTCCACCGACATTGACGAGCCGTCCCCGCCGGCCAGGACGAAGACGCCGCCGGCCCCGACGTTGACGGCGGCGCCGGGTGCGCCTGCGCCGGGCGCCTGCCATGTCAGCTCGGTCGTCCCCACGTTCCACGAGAGCGTCCCCGCCCCGTTGGCCGCATCGCTCGTGACCGAGAGGATGTCGACGCCCGTCACGGTGACGGGCTGGGTGATGGAGCGGCCCCGCAGTGTGAACGTGCCTCCCAGGGTCACGTCGATGGCCCGGCCGGGCCCCCCCGCACCGGGCGGCTGCCAGTCGAGCGTGGTGGCGGCGAACACGAACGACAGCGTTCCGGACCCATCCGGAACGGCGGCCGCCACCCCCGTCACCGCCACGCCCGTCACGTTGACGGGCTGCTCGATGTAGCGGGCCCCCACGACAATCTCGTCGGCCGCAGGAACTCCCCAGATGGTCAGGTCGTTGAAGGGGCGGTCCTGCCTGGCCATCACGACGTCCCTGACCGAACCGGCCGGGACGACGACGCGCTGGGTGCTCCGGACGAACCTCATGGCTAGCCCTGGTCGATCGTCATCGAGGTGAACTCGATGGTGATGTCGAGGTCGTTGGCGATGTCGGTGTTGATGACCCGACAGGTGACCGGGAAACCGCGTGCCTGGTTGGTCGTCCCTTTCTGGGGGGAGTTGGAGCTGGGCTCGTTGGGCGGCCAGATCCGAACGGCGTCGCCCGGGTCGTACGCGAGGTACGCCTCATCGTTCACGCGGGCGGCCGCTGCTCCTTGGGCGGTCTGGCCGAAGAAAATCTGGGTCGTGAAGGATCGGACCTGCGCGGCCGCCACCACCAGCGTCACGGCCGTCACGTCGGACGCGTCCGCCCCGGGGAGGAGGGAGAGGTCGACGTCGACGTCGACGTAGCTGCCGTCGCCGCCCTGAAGCCGCACGAGCAGGCTGCCGGTCGTGGCAGACGGGAGCCCGACGGCCGGCCCCGGTGCCGGGCTACCCGGCGCCTGCCATTGCAGGGCCCGCGGGCGGATCGTGAACGACAGCGTGCCCGTCGCCGTCCCCGTGACGGTCGTCTCGGAGACGCGCAAGACCGTCACGCCCGTCACGTTGACGAGAGCGCCGAGCGTACGGTCCCCGTTGGTCCGGCCGGTCGAAGGGATCGCCCAAACGGTCAGCTCGCGGAACGCGCGGTCCTCGCGCGGCATCATGACGTCGAGGGCCGAATCGGCCGGCACTCGAACGGTCCTGGTGTATCGATTGAACCGCATGTTCCGCGAGCCTCCCTACCACCTCAGCCCGGCATGCCCTGCCGGTGGATGAACTCGTCGCCGTCATCCGACTCGACCGGGGCCTCCTCGGGGCTCGGGATCTCGTGGAGGTGCTGCAACTCCACGGTCGCCCACCGCTTCACGGACGGCCAGTACCCCTTGGACCGGACGTGCTCCAGCTCGTCCTCGGTCAGGCGGCCGAGCGTCTGAAGCTCCTGGAGGATCTTGGACGCCGGCCGGATGTTGCCCGGGTTGATGGCGGTGCCGTCCCCGGCCGCCCGCTTCTGCTCGTCGACGACGTCCTGCTGGACGTTGTACATGAGGATGCGGATGCGGTCCCGGATCGCCTCCTCCTCGGTGACGAACTCGTTGGACGCGACCCGCTGGTGCTCGCCGAAGTGGGTGGCGCCCGCCGGCCCGCTGCCTGCCTCGACGACCCGGTGGATCGGCTTGGGGGCGGGGCCGTCCTCGACGGTCTCCCGGTAGGCCAGCCGGGCCTGCTCGGAGCGGCGCATCGCCTCCTCGGTGGAGATGCGGAGGGCGGCGGCGCGCTGCTCGTAGTAGGCGCGGTACTCGTCCTCCTCCATGATGCGGAGGTACCGCTGGTTGGTCTCACGGTTGCGCGCGTTGAACGCCTTGCGGACGTCGACCGACTGCTTGAGATCCTGGAACGACACCATCGAGGTGAGGTTGACGGGATCGGGGGATGCGGGGATCGAGATGGACGTGTAGTTGCCGTTCGGCAGCCTGAACTCGATGACGAAGTTGGACGCGTGGAGGTTCTGGACGTAGATGTCCCGCTCCTCCCGCCAGAACTCCGTCCAGTTGAGGATGTCGCCGTTCTTGTCGAGATACTGCTTGCTGCTCATTGGAGGTCTCCTTTCGACCTGTACGCGACCGGTCCGGACCAACCGGATGGTCGGTGGCTCAAGCGTGACAACGAAGGCGCGGCCTTCCCGAAGGAAGCCGGTCGCCTTGTGGGCAAGGAAGACGGTCGCGAACGAGCCATCTGGGCTGAGGACCCGGACGGGCTCGTCATGGCGACGGAAGTAGTAGCGTTCGCCCGGCGGTGCCCCCAGGCTGCCGCGTCGTAGGCGAAGGGTGCAGAGCGGTTGGTACGCGAAGACGTACGCATCGCGGTCGCGCAGTAGGATGCGCGCTCGACCGCTCGACACGTAGTAGAGGAAGAGGCGGTTGGGATCGATGACGGCAACGAGTGGCTTGCCGTTGCCGTTGCCTCCTCGCTCTCCGTTGGATCCCACACCATCGTCTCCAGTTCTCCGAAGGGCTTGCACCAACTCCTGGTGGTCAGTAGCTCGTGCAAAACCTCCCGACCTTAGTGACCCCGCCGGTGGAGCGCTGGGACTCCACCGGCGGTGTCGATGACGCTTCAGTGGGGCGCGGTTACGGCTTCGCGCCCTTCGCGACCGCCCGAGCGTTCGGGATGCCGAAGCCGATGATCTCGCAGAACGCCCATCCCTTGACGGTCTCCTGCGTGACGAACCGGTTGTACGGCTCCGAGAACAGCTCGACCCGGACGCCCATCTCTCCGAGGTACTCGGAGCCCGTGACCGCGTAGAAGGTTCCCGCGGGCACGACTTCCTCGACGCCCGTACCGGCCGTCGTGATGATCTGGGCGTTCAGGTAGTTGCCGATGTAGCCGGCGAGGATGAGTTCCCGCTCGGTCACCGGGTCGACGGTCGTCGACATCGTCTTGATGATGTCCGAGAGTTCCGCACGGTTGATGAGGAACTTCTCGACGATCAGACGGTGCCGCTCGACCTGGTAGCGCACGTCCTCGAACGCGCCCGTCCCGAGGGACGTGAACGTCGTGGCCGTGTTGACCGCGGTCGAGGCACGGTCGAGCAGCAGGCGACCGCGCTTGTCCTCGTTCAGCTCGATCTCCTGCCGCGCGGTGTCCTGCGCGCGATCGAGCACGTCGTAGTTCATCTGGTAGATGTCGAAGATGTCGACGCTCGTGAAAGCGACGATCTTCGTCTCATCCGGCTGGATGTACCGACCGTGGAGGCGAGCCTCGATGGCCTGTCCATCCTGACCGACGACGAACGCGACGCTGCGAACGTCCTTCGCGATCCTGAACAGCTCGCCCTGCGCGAGCGGACGCACGCGGTACACCTTGCGCGCCCATCCCTCGTAGTCGACGATGTCCTTGATCGGAAGGAGGAGTTCCTGACCGACGAGGGCGAAGCCCTCCCCGGTCGGGTCCTGAAGCGCCTGGGCCACGATGTTCATCTTGGCCTGACGCTCCTGGAGGGACTCGCGCTGAGCAGCCGCCTTCATGATCGACTGCTGAGCGCCCGGGCCCACGTTCTGGAGCAGGTGGGCGATCTGCCGAAGGACATCTCCGTTGTCGTAGGCGGACATCTGCCCCGACTTGTCGAACATGCGGTCCTTCGACTCCGCACGGCCCGACCCCGGACCGGTCTTGCGACCGGCCTGGCGGAGGGGGTTGAGCTGCCCAGACTCGTCCCACACACGCTCCTCCGCCTTCGACGTCGGAGTGTGGCGGACGCTGCCGAGCGGCAGGCCCCTCGATGCGACCTTGGGTGTTCCGGACTGGGAGGTCCGGAACGGATTCACTCGTTCCATCTCATTCCTCCGTTGTCCGTTACGTCACCAGGTTGCCAGTTGCGATCCATCCCAGGAACGGATCGGCCGCCGACGGCGCCTGGACCACTCGGCCCAGAGCGTCGCCACCGCCCGCGTTCGTCACCTGTCCTGCCGTCACGCCCGTGCCCGTGCTCGCGAGCACCGAGTCACCGATCGCGTACGTCAGGGTCGAGTCGTACTCGCTCGTGAAGAGGAGGGACTGGCCCTGAATGATGGCGATGCGGTTGCCCTGAATGGAGACGTCGTCGTTGAAGTTCCAGAAGTTGCGCCCCTGGAAATCCATGTCCGCCTCCGTGAGGGTCGACTGGTACGTGATGTACACGGTCTGACCCTGGACGACGGTACCGGGCAGTGGGTTGGCCCACGTGATGGTGCCGTTCGCCTGGACCACGTAGTTGGCGGCGCCCTCCGCGATGTTGGTGCCGGCACCACCCACCGCCGTACGGATGTGGGTCGTGGCCGCCGCCGCGATCGCGCGACGGAGGGCGACGTTGCCGCCCGCTGCCGGAACCACCGTCGGCTCATCGACGATGATGGTGTTGCCCGGAGTGGTCGACTTCGTCCACTTCGCGACGCCGAACAGACCGACGCCTGCCGTGCGGCCGCTGACCGTCACGTCGCCGCGAACGATCTTCCCGGCGGTGTTCATCTTGACGAGCTGACCCTGCCGGAATGCCGCGTTGACGTCTGCCTCGAAAGACAGATCGTACGCGATCTTGCAGCGAGCCAGATGCAACCCTTGCGGGAAGATTTGGCTCTGGAATGCTTCGATTGCCATTTTCTCTCACCTCCTTCCCTGGCTGGATTTCAGGAGTTGGTCGGCCCTTTGCCGATGGACCCCAGCGCCTTGGCAGCCTCGCGCATGCGCACGAAGCCAGGCCGACCGACACTTTCGCGGATCGCGATCCGCTTCTCTTCCCGGGCCTCGACCGTCCTGGCGGACGTCTTCAGCACCGGGTTGCCCCCGAGCGCGCGGCTCTCCATCTCCATCGAGCGCGCCGACCGCACCCGCTCTCCGCTCGGCACGACCGTCACGGTCGGAGCGGCGAGGGCATGGCGGAGGTCGCGTTCGGAGTCGGTGATGACGCGGTCGTCGAGGGTGTAGAGCTGCTTGGCGCGAGCGATCAAGCTGGCGAGATGGTCGGGCATGCCTTCCTGCATGCCGCGCTCGACCAGCATGGCGGTCAGGTCGGTCTCGCAACCTGGCCACGACTCGTTCGCGTTGATGTCGAAGGGGGTGAGGAGCGCGTCGGCCATCGCGGCCTTGAGGGGCGACTCCTCCCGGTTGAGCCGCTGGCGCTCGGAGGCGAGCTTCAGGCAGCGCTCGAACCGCGCCATCATGTCCTGCGCCTTCTTGGTCGCCAGCTTCTCGACGCGGCCCTCGATGGCCGCCAGCTTCCCCTCCCACTCCTTCTGCTGGGCGGCGATCTTGCGCTGGAAGTACGTCTGGATCCGGGCGACCCGCTCGGAATGGTCGTGGACCTCGTCGGCGAGCATCTCGTCCCCGATGCCACGGTCGGCCGGTTCGTCGCGGCGGTCGGAGTCGTGGTCACCGAGCGAGTCGAGCGAGTCGGCCGACACGTCGTCGATGTCGGCCGCGTTGCTCACGCGGTCGTCGATCACGCTCGCGGGCCCCTTGCCCGACGTCTCCTGCTGGTCGGTCGCGCGGTCGCGCGCCGAATCGGTCGCGGGCTTGCCGAGCGCGTCGGTCAGGTTGTCCTCGTTGCCTTCGAGGACGGGGGCCTGCCCGTCGACCGCGTCGGTCAGGTTGTCGTCGTGGTGTTCGAGCACCTGGGAGCGCTTGGGGATCGCGCGGAACCGGCGCATCGCCTGGTCGAGGCCGTAGTGGGCGATGTGCCTGATGAGGACGTCGCAGAACTGGACGGCCTGCTTGCGGTTGGCGAGGCGACCGGGCGCTCGGACGGCGAACAGGGTCCGACCGGTCCGCTCGTCGTACACGCGGAAGTTGCCCTGCTTGGTCGCGGCGACCGCGATGTTGGCGTACCGGCTGGCGTACCTGCGCGACAGCCGGCGGGCCGCCACCGACATGATCCCCATGTCGGCGTCGGACATGGGGGCCTGGTCCTCCAGGTCCCTCTTGTCCTTGTACTGCTCCATCGCATCCGGCGGGCCGGCGGCCGGGGCCGGCATGGGGGCCGGCTCCAACAAGCCGTCATCCTCGGCGATGGGCATGTCGCCCTCGCCCGCGAACGGCATCATCCCGGCGGCCGGCGGGGCGGCCGGCGGGGCTTCCTGGGCCATGATCGGCGCTTCCTCCTCCATCGGCGGGCCCATCGGCTGGGCGGCCTTGGGGGGCGGCGGGATCTGGGCGGGAGCGGGGGCCTGCTGGGCGGTGCGGTTCGTCATGGTCGTTTCCTTCACGTGGGCGAGCGCCTCGGCGAGCTGCTGCTCCACCTTCGCGAGCCGGCTCTTGAGGACGAGCAGCTCGGACTCGGCCCCAAGCTGCTCGGACTCGGCGATCTTGGCCTGGAGGGAGAGGACTTCCTGGGTGAGGGCCTTCGGGTCAGCCGGCTGGTCGACCGCTGACAGCTCCTCGTAGCAGACGCCCCCGCATCGCTCGTAAGCGAGGATGCCGTCGAACTCCTTCATCTTGTGGTTGGCGATGTGGCGACAGAACTGCCACCTGTTCGTCGCCTTGTTCGCGCAGACCGAACAGATGGTGTACTCCGCCACGCACCCCATCGAGAACGAGTCGATCGCACCCGTCCGGATGCCGTCCGCGTAGACCGGGTCCTTCGACCCGTCGATCGCGATCAAGCACTCGACGTACTGGTCGTCCGGGTTGGTCCGGTTGAACGTCGAGTCGACGATGAAGCCGCGGGCCGTCTTGGGGTTGTCGGCCCTGTGGTTGATGTGGTTGGGCTTGAGGTCGAACGTCTTGTAGACCCGTCGGGCCAACCGGTGATCGAACCGGAGGAGTTCTTCGAGGGGGAAGGCGTCGCCGTTCTCGTTGGGAGCAGGGCGGTCGGGGGACAGCTCGGCCGTCACGGCCCGCGCGACCACGAAGATGTAGTCGGACGGCGTCTTGGACACATCGTAGGCGTCGGCGACCAGCAGGAGGGCCTGCTGGAAGTCGATGGTGGACGGGACACCTCCACCGTAGGCGCTTTCGCCACCTCCTACTTGGGCCCGACGACGGAGTTGACCATCATCCAGCGACCCGACGATTACCGCGCGAGCAGCCTTGCGGAACGGCATGTCGACACGGGAGGTTACCCCGTGAAGTCGCGGAATTTTAGAAGTGGGTCAGTCTACTTGGAGGGGGCGGGGGGCGGAGGGGGCTGGGGAGCATCCTGGTTGGGGCGGGCGACGGTGTGGTCGTGGACGCCAGGCAGCCCACAGACCGCGCACTTCTTGTCGAGCACGCCGATGATCGGCGACTTCCCGTTTTTGCGGAACGACACGTTCAACCTCCTAGTTGGCCGAGAGGATCTCGGCGGCCTGCTGGTCGGCGAGGTCGTCGATCCGGATGGTCGACGACGACTCCATGACGGCTCGCACATCATACGGCCGCTTGACGCATCGGTCGAGCAGGTGGTCCATGTAGGACGGGTCGAACCGGACGACCTTGCGCCGGACCGTCACCTGGACGCCCCGGACGTCCCGGGGCTCATGGATGATGAGGGGGCGGTCGAGCCACAAGTTGAACGCCTGCTGGAGGGGCCAATCGGCCGCCCGGCACTTGATGACCGCCCGACCCGTCTCGGTGTCGTGGGCGACGACCGCGACGTTCCGATCGGAGTCGCGGTTCCGGATGATGGCGAACCGCCTCACAGGGAGGACCCGTGTGCGGCTCGGCGCCACTGGACCGCCATCGACCCAGGCAATGAGACGGCCTGACGGGTCGCCGGCTGGCCACACCCATCGGTCGGGCAAACCACCTGGAAGGATGGGCCGGCGACCGTCAGGTCCCGGACTTCCGAGCTGCTCAGGAGGATCTCGTTCTTGTGGCCGGCTGGGCACTCGACGTCGTAGAGGGGCATTGACTCCCGATGCTACCGAGCTGAGCGACCCTTCGCAACCATCCGGGTCGATCGCTTCGGCCGCTTTGGTTGCACGGCCGCGGTGGTCGCATCGCGTTGACCGAGCGCATGGGCCGCGATGGTTGCGGCCCTTTTCCATGTCGCGATCTGCTCCAGCAGGACGACTCGCTCCGCTATGAGCACTTCTTCAGCCTCACGGGCTCGGCGGGCTTCACGAGCGAAGGTAGAGAGGGCTCGGACGGTGTCTACCGTCTCGCAACCATCTTGGATACTGAAGTAGATCCGCATCCACTGGTCCTCCGACATCCGCTCATTCATGTGCTTCCTCGATGGTGGCGAGGGCCTCGCCCTCCTCGGCCTGCTCGCCCATCGGCTTCAGCCACGTGACCGTTCCGTTGCATGGAGCCTGGACGAGGAACTCCATCTTCATCGACTCGACCGAGATGATGTCGGAGCCGGCCGCAACGACCTGGCCGACCGAGCAGCAGTGCTGCCAGACGACGCACGCGTGGGGGGCGGGGACGTTCACGACGTCCTCCACGGCACGCCGAGCGCCTTCGCCCCGCACACGCAGGCCATCAACCCGCCCGCAATGGGTTGCCAGGCATGTTGGTGGGGAGGCTCCGGCGGGGGCGGAGGTGGCTGGACCCACGCTTCACACGAGCAACCTTCCTCGTCGCACGGGTCACGCCCGATGTGAAGGCCGCATCGGTGCCCGCATCGAACGCAGACGTCTTCGCAGTCCCACGGCTCGGACCAGTGGCGGCAGTACGGGCCCGACTCGTACGTGTCCCAGTCGGTCAAAACACCGACCCCCTCACGAAGACCCGCACCGACCCGGCCCGGTCGCCCGTGTTCTTGACCGTGACCTTCAAGGCCGACCCATAGATCGTCACGAGCGTCTTGTCGCCGACGGCCGGCTTGCCCTCGGCGGCCGGACGGTACTGGCTGACGAGCGCGATGCCGTCGTAGTTGAGGTGGGGGAGGTCTTCGTCGGTTGCGTCGCGGATGCCCCGCACTGGCCATTCGAGACCTTCGACCTTCCGGGTCGGCCACGCGGATGGCTCCGGGTCGAGGGGGTCGACCGGGAAGGCCCCGCAGACGTCCCCGGGCAAGCGGGAGTCGACCATCACGGTCTTGCCGGTCATCGGGTGGGTGCCCGAGACTAACACGCCCGATGGGACGAGCACGCGCTCCTCGTTGGAGAAGGCGAACGTCAGCTCCAAGGGGACGTCCGCCGAGGTAGTGCCGTAGTACCGCGTGAAGTTGACGGCCGACCCGTACAGCGAGATCGACTCACCCGACTGGATGGGCTGGTCGGCCACGTGGAAGCGGACGCCGCTGCGCCATCGGATGTCGTCAAGGGTGTTACGCGGGTCACCCGGCGCGTACCAGAGGACCGCGCCGAACAGGCCGGCCCCCTCCGCGAGCTTGGGGTAGTGGGTGAAGCTCATGACGTCACCAGCCCCACCACCTTCGTCACGCCGAACTTGGTGCGCGCCCAGAACCCGTCGAACTCCAGGCGGGCGTCGAACGACGTCCCCGACGCCACGTCGAACTCGGCGTGGCCATCAAGGGAGATCCACAACGTGTTCATCCCGACGTTCCGGATGTTCACCTCTTTGCCCGCCGAGCACTTGATCCGCCGGGGCACCCGGGTGATCACCTCCGAGAAGCACTGGGGCGAGCCGGCAACCGTGACGGCCATAGCCGATCTCCTCTATCGCTTTCGATCCGGCAACGCAACGACAACCTCGACCCACCGGCCCGAGAGCTTCTCGTGGAGATCGGGGTTGACGGGCGGGACGTAGTAGCCCTGGGGGACGATCGGGTGGCCCTTGGGACCGCAGTGCTTGTCCGTGCAGCGCACCGTCTTCGGGTGGGTCAGGGGGTTGTAGCCGGGGCCCGGCACATGGAAGTCGCAGAACTGGTGGTTCCGGAAGGAGCACGGCTTGACCAACCCGACGAAGTGGTTGAGGCCCCAGAGCGCCTTGATCTCGACACCAACCAAGTCGAACCGGAAGGCCCAGGCGGAGTCGTGCTCGAAGTCGGTCGCCCCCTTGCCCAGGCGGGCGCCGATCTCCATCGTGGCGTGGTCGCGGCGCTCTCCGTACCGGAAGGAGGGCTCACCGAATGTGAGCCACGGGAACTTGTGGTCGTGACCATCTTGGTCGTCGACGTCGATGACCTTGATGGTCGTGATGACCCGACTGGACTCGCGGGTGATGCTGCGGAGGTCGACTGGCTCGACGAGAGGGGTCACGGGGTAGCCCCCCGGAGCAGCTCGGCGAGCGGCTTGCGTGTCACCATCCAGCCCGAATCGGTCGTGGCGGCTTGGTCGAGGTCGAGGTGGCCGGTCCAGCCTGGTGGCTGGTCGAGATCGGCACCACGCCGGGCGCGTTCCTGGTCGTCCTGGATGAACGACAGGGCCGCGTGGGCGGCCTCGTCGAACGCGTCGGGTGAATCGACCGCCTTGGTCAAGACGGCCGGGAACCCGACCTGGACGTGAGCGGCCCCACCGGGCCCCACGACCCGGACGGAGTAGTCGGTGTCGTTGCAGACGAGGTAGATGGTGATCTGCCCGCAGTACCTACGCGCCATTCGCGCCTCCTCGGTTACACCACATCCGCACCTTCTCGCTTGTCCGCCACGCGTTGCTGGGCACGTAGCTGTAGATCCACGTGAGCAGCGGCTTGAACCATGCGCCGACCTCCGGGGCCCACGCGCACGCCTCGCTCAGATCGTTGGTCAGGACGGCCCACAGGAACTTGTCGGGCTCGGCCCCGTCGTTGACGTAGTCGAGGAGGCCCCGCGCAACCTCGCGGGGCACTCCCTTGTCGACCAGGTTGGTGAAGTCCTTCTCGGTTGCCGCGATGTAGTTGCCGGCCATCACGCCGCCTCCTCGCTGGCCGGCTCGACCACCTCGACGTTCGAGGCGGCCGTCCAGTGGACCGTGCCGGCCGCATCCTTGACCCCGACCCTCATGGGGGCCGTGGTCGACCAGCCGCCGCGGTAGCGGGGGACCGGACCGAAGTTCTTGCCCTCCCCGTACCAGATGACCGTCCCGACCGTCCCGACCGGGACCTTGCGGCCCTTGACCACCTTGACCGTCCGGCCCTTGCGCGGGACCTTCGCCTCCGCGGCCGCCTTCTCGTCGGCCGCCCGTTTCCGCGCGGCCGCGCAGTACGCCTCGTAGGCGTCGAGCACCTCGGGGGTGGCGTCGACGGCCGCGCCGTTCGGGTAGGTCCACCCGCGCGTGCTGGCGTACTCGACCCGCTCGGTCCCCTCACCCGTCCAGACGACCGCGTAGAAGTCGCTGTCGTCCCGCCCGTTGTACTCACCGAGCGCCAGGACCACCCCGACGTGCGTCGTCTCCATGTAGAGGGGGTCGCGGACCCAGCAGCGTCCGTGACCGTCGGCCCACTCGGTGTAGCAGCCGTCCGACAGCTTGCCGGACAGATCCAGCGTCGTCGAGTGGTTCGGGCACTTCGAGTCGTGCGACACGCTGCCGGCCTCGTGGCCCGGGTAGTTGGTCACGACCTCGACGGTCTCGGGGGACTCCAGCCACCGCTCCTTCGACACCATCCGGCGAATCGCCATCTCTGACCTCCCTTCCAGCTTACAGATACAGCCTAGCATGGCTGATTGCGGGTGTCAAGAGAAAATCGGTCTACTCGGGGGTGGCCTGTTCCGCCTCTTCCGCCTCGGCCCGTTCCGCCTCGAACGTGACCAGCTCGGACCAGATCGCCTCGGCCAGGTGGGCGGCTCGGTCCTGGCAGTAGACCGCGACCTTCTCGACGGGGAGGCCGCCAAGCCCGACCTTCTCCCAGGCGAACGGGTACGCCAGGCTGTTCTGGATCATCTTGGCGAGGTCTTGCTTGCCCATCAGCTTCGGCATGTGATCTCCCTGTAGGCCGTTGCCGGAGGGTGCCGCCACGACAACACCCTCCGGCCTTCCCGCACCCACCCTGGCCTGGGCGGGTATCGAACGGGCCAGGAGCCCGCCCACGAGCCCTAGAAGTCCTCACCGTCCGCGAGCCACTGGAGCGGCCGCTTGCCTGCCAGGAGCGCGCCACCGGCCTCCTGGACCGCCTGGGTGGCCCAGGCGCCCTTCAAGTCGGCCTCGTGGGCCGCGCGCGTCACCGCGTTGACGAGCCCCACCTTGGTCGCTTCCGGTTCTTTGGCCCATGCGCCCATCAGCACCTCGATGGCGCCGGTCCGGCGGAACCCGGGGAGCTGGAGCTTGCCACCCACCAGGAGGCCGCGGAACACGCCCGCGACCAGCTCGGGGGTGGTCAGGCCCTCGGGAACGTCCCGGACGATGCCGGGGGCCGTCAGCTTGGTGCGCGCCGCCCCAGCCCACATCTCGGCGAAGTAGCGGACTCGGTCGGTCGCGAGCTTGAGGTTCTCGAAGAGGAACTCGGCGATATTGTTGCCGACGTGCCGCTTCTTGCCCAGCCGCACCTCCGGGTGGTCGAGGATGATGAGGTTGAGGCACAGGTTGCGGTCGAGCCCAGCAAACGGCTCGATCGACTGGGTGCCGTCATCGGCCGACCGGAGTCCCGCGGCCGCGCGGAAAATCTCGCCCGCCGCACACGTCTCCGGCTGGATGTCGGAGTGCCAGCGGAGCGCGATCTCGACCCTGTCGCCGTCGTACTGGACCTCGCAGCGGGCGTCGCCCGGCGCGACCTCCTGTTCGAGCATGATGGAAGCGAGCTGGTGGGTGTCGAGTGCGCTGTACCGCTCCGACACGATCGCGTACGCCTGCCGGCCGTTCCCGCTGAGTGCCAGGTTCGAGCGGTGCCGGATGACCGCCACCTTCTCGGCGTCGGTCTCGCGGATCCACGCGTTGACCTCGGCGGCCCGGCGGGCTGGCGGGACGGTCGCGAGGTAGACGGCGGCTGCCCCGGGCTCCGGGCAGGCCGTGCGGGCGAGGAGCTGACGGAACGACGTCTCCGTGAGGGCGAGGGGGGAGCCTCCGCGCGTGATCGTCCCGGTCGGGTCCATCACGAGATCGCGGATGCGGGTGTCCGTGTCGATCCGCCGCTCCAGCTTGACCCGGGCGATCAGGCGGGCGAGCGCGTCACTGGCGAGCGGGAGGCGCTCGAACTCCTGGCGGGACCGCCGGAAGTTCTCGGCGCCCACGTCGACGACGCGCGTGCCGAGCGCGAACACCGGGGGCTTGGGGGCGAAGCCGGCCGCCCGCGCGGCCGCCTCCTGGGCCATGAGGCGCTGGACGGCCTCGGGGTCGACCTCCCCACCAGCGATGGCATTGGCCCGCTTGGGGATCGTCATGTCCGAGAGGTTGAAGATGTTGGGAAGGGCGAGAGCCTGCTGTTGATCCGAATCCATCCTGTTCTCCTTTGGTCAACCGGCCCCGCCTCATCGGCGGCTCCGGGATTTCCGAGTTGAGTGCGTCCACCATACACCCGCTGGTTGCGGGTGTCAAGTGTTCATTCGTACTCCACTGCTTCCTGGCCGGCGATTTCGCGCATCTGGACCTCGCAGGCGGCCGGGTCGTCACAGGGCAGCATCCCCCAGGCGATCGTGCAGAGCGCACACGAGCAGTTGACCTGGCCGTTGCGCCCGCAGATGTCCTGGTAGGCGATCGTCAGGGTGACGGCGTTGCCGCGGGGCCCGGGCGCCACCTTGTCCCAGTCGTCGGCCCAGCGGCCGCACGCGAGACACTGGATGTTGCCCTGAGCGGGCCCGCACGACGAACAGTGGGTGTCTCCGCAAAGGCACATGGTCATTCCTCCCAACGAGGATCGTCGTCCTCGATATCATCGACAGGGTCCAAGATCCCCCAGGCTGCATCCAGCATGGTCGAATCGACCTCCAGGATGGGCGCGTGAAATGAGTGGCCGTTCCGCCGATGGGCGATGCCGGCAGCGTCGAGTTGGCGCTCCAGCCACGCGAGCTTCGGGTCATCGGTCCGCTTGGTGAACCGAACGTAGTCCATCAGTCGTGACTCCCGGCGTGGACCGTGCCGTGATCCGGGCAGGTCCGCGCGAAGGCGCACACACAACTGAGCACCTCCGCTTTCGAGCAGCACGCAAGGTCCCGGTGGACGGCCGGGATGATCGGCTTGTCGGCCCCCTCGACCGCGTGGCGACCGACGCGCGCGATGGCCGCGTCCTTCAGCCACTTGGGCGCCCGGGCGATCCGCCCGTCCCCCTCGATCCGGAAGGTTCCGACCTTCCGGCAGTACGACGATCCGTCCGGGTTCTTGACCGTCACCTTGACGATCGAGCCCGTGATGGCACCGTCGGCGTGCTCGGTGCGCGACGTCTCCCAGAAGAACTCGTCGCCGCCCACCCGGTAGACGTTCGACGAGCCCGTTGCCTCGACGCACGCCTTGATCCAGGCGTCCATCGTCTTGCCCGCGTCTGCCCTGCAACTCCAGCCCATCTCTCACCTCCCAGCTTACGTGTTCACTCTAGCACGACTGGTTGCGGGTGTCAAGAGTTTTCCCACTCCCGATCCCGCGCCTCATCGTACCGGCGGTCGGCCTCATCGTCGTACGCGCCTTCCACACGCGCCTCGACCGCCTCGACGAGCTGGCGGGTGACCTCCTGGTCCTCCGCGTCGCTCAGGAGCCCGTAGGACCCCCGCCAATCCCCCGCGACCAGTGCGTCGATGTTGACCTCGACGCCGCCCGGGTCGCCCGGGTCGCCCCCGTCCCACCCCCAGGACGGCCGGACAGCCGCGTGATAGCTGCCGCGGCCCTCGACCGTGACGAGCAGGGGGCGGTACCCATCAGCCGGCTCATGCGAGCAGTCCGGCCAGTCGTCGATCCCGCGGGCCCCGCACGTCCCGCACACCCAGACCTGCACCGTGACCGAGACCCTCCCCTTCCAGAGCGCCGCCATCGTCACACCTCCCGGCGGACCAGGATGGCCGCCTTGCTGGCTCGGACCTTGAAGGCTCCGCCGTGCTTGTAGCGCCCCTCGACGGTCACGCGACGGGGTCCGATGTCCGTCACGACCACCGTCCGGTAACCGCCCGACCGCCAGGCCGATTTCGACTCGACCCGCACCTTGTCACCGACCTTCAAGCCGTACCCGCAGTTCTCACAAAACCCCTCCCAGTGCGCCCAGGCACGCTCCTCGGTCGAACAGGTCCAGTCGATCGTGTGGGTCTCGACGACCTTGCCGTCGACCTGCCAATCGAACGTGAGGTACGTGTCCTTCACGTGAGCCGAGCACCCATCGGTCGAGTAGGCGGACGAGCGCCGGGTCATCAACTTGACCAGCGTCACGACCTTCTCGGCAGTCAGCATCTTGGCCATCTCGAACCTCCCAGCTTACGGATACAGCGTATCATGTCTGATTGCGTGTGTCAAGCGTTCTAGCAGCACTCTTCCGTCATCCAGCAGGCCCGCTCCAGCTCGGGCTTGGCGGCCATCGCACGGCGTTCCAGCTCGGCCGCGTCCATCACGATCTCCCCACCGGCCAGGATGCCTTCTCGCTCGGCCCACGCCCGCCACGACTCCTTGCGCCAGAGCCCCTTGACCGTGTCGAGCCCGTTCTTGCCGTCCCGCGCGCCATCCTCGACCTCGACGGCCCGCAAGAACAACCCAGGGTGGCGGGCGGCCAGGACGAGCAGTTCCCAGGGCTTC
>Ga0208779_1000060_pt1 | contig 16555 bp, 15 predicted proteins | sample Browns_TuleA_D1_FD_185645 | JGI IMG/M metagenome (GOLD analysis project Ga0208779, IMG submission 185645) | Natural and restored wetland microbial communities from the San Francisco Bay, California, USA, that impact long-term carbon... | ecosystem: Environmental > Terrestrial > Soil > Wetlands ...
GCCGAAGGCTACATGGTGCGCTTGTCCGGCCAGGATTCCGTTCGCGGCACGTTCTCGCAACGCCATGCCGCACTCGTCGATCAGGAGAGCGAGCAGCGCTATGTGCCGCTCAATCATATCAGTTCCACACAGGCCGAGTTCGAAGCAGTCGATTCGCTCCTGTCGGAATTCGCCGTGCTTGGCTTCGAATACGGCTACTCCCTGGCCGAGCCCAAGGCGCTGGTGTTGTGGGAAGCGCAATTCGGCGATTTCGCCAATGGCGCGCAGGTGGTGATCGATCAGTTCATAGCGCCCGGCGAAATGAAATGGCTGCGCATGTCGGGCCTCGTTCTCTTGTTGCCGCATGGTTATGAAGGGCAAGGCCCCGAGCATTCTTCGGCACGATCGGAACGTTTCCTTCAACTTTGTGCCGACGACAACATGCAGGTTGTGTACCCCACGACGCCCGCGAATTATTTCCATGTGTTGCGCCGGCAGGTGCACCGCGCCTTCCGCAAACCGCTGATCGTACTGACGCCCAAATCTCTCCTGCGCCACAAGAACGCTGTGTCGAGGCTTTCCGACATGGAAAACGGCTCGTGCTTCCATCGCGTTCTGTGGGACGGCGCGCAGCTTACAAAATCACTGGTGGCGGATTCCGAGATCCGCCGCGTCGTGCTGTGCGCGGGCAAGGTCTATTACGATCTGCTGGCCGAGCGCGAGAGACGCGGCCTCAAGCACATCTATCTGTTGCGCCTCGAACAGCTTTACCCGTTCCCCGACAAGGCACTGATGGAGGAGCTCGCACGGTTTCCCAAGGCCGAAATCGTCTGGAGCCAGGAGGAGCCTCGGAACCAGGGCGCCTGGACGTTCGTGGGGCCACGCATCGCAGCCGTATTGGCGGAACTCGGGCGCAAGGATGCGCCCCGTTATGTCGGGCGCGCCGAAGGCGCCTCGCCCGCGGCGGGCCGCATGAGCCAGCACCAGGCCGAGCTGGCCGCGTTTCTTGATGAGGCGCTGACGCTTTAATTCCCTCCCTTTAAAAGGGAGGGTCGGATCGCGGCACGCGATCCGGGGAGGGATCGTGCTACGGTATTTTGCCGCCTTGACCGCCACCCGAGCCGCTGTGCGGCTCGACCTCCCCCTTTCAGGGGGAGGAAAATTGCGGCAAGAGATTTCACCATGAGCATCGAAATCAAAGTTCCCACTATGGGCGAATCCGTCACCGAGGCGACGATCGCCAAATGGTTCAAGAAGGAAGGCGACGCTGTGGCGCGCGACGAGCCTTTGGTCGAGCTCGAAACCGACAAGGTGACGGTGGAAGTGCCCTCGCCCGCGGCCGGCACGCTCGACGAAATCCGCGTCCGCCAAGGCCAATCGGTGCAGGTCGGCACCGTACTCGGCGCCGTGCGCGAAGGCGCGGGCGGGGCGAAGCAAGCGGCCAAAGCGGAAGCACCGAAAGCGGCGCCTGCAACGGCCGCGAAACCTGCACCGCAAGCGAAAGCACCGACGCCTTCTCCGCCGCCATCGGTGCGTCGCATCGCCGAGGAAGAAAAACTCGACACATCGCAGATCGCAGGCACGGGTAAGCACGGCCAGTTGACCAAGGCCGATGCCATCGCCGCGTTGGAGGCTCGCGCAAAAGCGCCCAAGCCACAGCCTGCCGCCAAACCTTCGGGCCCCCGCGCGCAAGAAGCGCGCGAAGAGCGCGTGCCCATGTCGCGCCTGCGCCGGACAATCGCCGCGCGTCTCATGGAATCGCAGAACACGGCGGCCCAGCTCACCAGCTTCAATGAAGTGGATATGGGGCATATCAAGGCACTGCGCGACGAGTTCAAGGACAGTTTCGAGAAGAAGCACGGGGTGAAACTCGGCCTGATGAGCTTCTTCGTGCGCGCCTGCGTGACCGCGCTGAAAGAAATTCCCGCCGTCAACGCCGAGATCGACGGCGACGACATCGTCTACAAGAACTATTACGACATCGGCATCGCTGTCTCGACCGACAAGGGCCTTGTGGTCCCCGTGCTGCGCGACGCCGATCAAAAAAGCATGGCGGTAATCGAGTCCGGTATTGCCGATTTCGCCGCGCGCGCGCGCGACGGGCATTTGAAGCTCGAAGAATTGCAGGGCGGCACCTTCACCATCACCAATGGCGGCGTGTTCGGCTCGCTGATGTCCACGCCCATCCTCAACGTGCCGCAATCGGGCATTTTAGGCATGCACAAGATCCAGGATCGCCCCATGGCGATCGCGGGCCAAGTGGTCATCCGGCCGATGATGTATATCGCGCTCACCTACGATCACCGCCTGGTGGACGGGCGCGAAGCCGTCACCTTCCTCGTGCGCGTAAAGCAGGAACTGGAAGACCCGCAGCGTATGTTGCTGGATCTCTGACATGGCCGACAGTTTCGATGTCACCGTCATCGGGAGCGGGCCCGGCGGCTACAATTGCGCAATCCGCGCGGGCCAGCTTGGATTGAAAGCGGCCTGCGTGGACAGCCGCGGGGTGTTTGGCGGCACGTGTCTGAACGTCGGCTGCATTCCTTCGAAGGCGCTGCTGCATACGAGCGAGCTCTACGAGGAAGCGAAGGAACGCTTTCCCAAGATGGGGATCGTAGCCAAAGACCTGGCCGTCGATCTCAAAGCCATGATGGCGCACAAGGACAAGGTGGTCGGCGAGCTGACCAAGGGCGTGGAATTTCTTCTCAAGAAGAACAAGGCCGAAGCCATTGTTGGCGAAGCGCGCATCACGGCGCCGGGCAAAGTAACCGTCAAAACCAAAAATGGTGTGCGCGAGCTGCAAACGAAGCACATCGTGATAGCCACGGGCTCCGATGTGGCGCCGCTGCCGGGTGTAACCATCGACGAGCGTCAGATCGTTTCCTCCACCGGCGCGCTGGCACTTGGCGCAGTGCCGCAGCGTTTACTGATTGTCGGTGCTGGCGTCATCGGGCTCGAGCTTGGTTCGGTATGGCGCAGGCTGGGCTCGAATGTGCTGGTCGTGGAATTTCTCGACCGTATCGTGCCGGGCGTCGACCTTGAGATCGCCAAGCAGTTTCAACGCCTGCTGGAACGCCAGGGCATAAAGTTCAAACTTGCCTCAAAAGTGGTCGGCGTGGAAAAGAAAGGCGCTGGCCTTCAAGCGGCTATCGAACCTGCTTCGGGGGGAACGCGCGAAACCATCGACGCCGATGTCATTCTTGTCGCTATTGGCCGGCGCGCTTATACGCAAGGCCTTGGTCTCGACAAAGTCGGTGTGAAGCTCGACCAAAAAGGCCGCGTGGTCACCGACGCGAATTTCAAAACCAACATCGAAGGCATCTGGGCCATCGGCGATGTGCGCGAAGGCGCCATGCTCGCCCATAAAGCGGAAGACGAGGCGGTCGCCTGCGCCGAGCGCATCGCTGGCCGCGCAGGCCACGTCAATTACGACGCCATTCCGTCGGTCATCTACACCTATCCGGAAGTGGCGACGGTGGGCAAAAGCGAAGAAGAGTTGAAGACCGCCAATATCGCTTACAAAGTGGGCAAGTTTCCGTTCGCGGCGAACGCGCGCGCCAAATCCAATCTCACCACCGAAGGTATGGTGAAAATCATCGCAGACGCCACTACCGACCGCGTGCTGGGCGTGCACATGCTCGGGCCCGACGTCGGCAACATGATCGGCGAGGCCTCCTTGGCAATAGAGTTTTCGGCTGCCGCAGAAGACATTGCGCGCACCTCTCACGCGCATCCGACGCTTGCCGAAGCCGTGCGCCAGGCCGCCATGAATGTGGGCGGCTGGACGATGCAGATGTGACCCCTCCAGTAATGACCCCCTCCTGACCTCCCCCTTTCAGGGGGAGGAACAGTGATTGTCCTCCCTCCCCTGAAAGGGGAGGGTTGGGGAGGGGTCATGGCGAAGCCAGTCATCGCCATCTAAACTCGCTCCTTCACAGGGGGTGTCTCATGCGTAAATGGCATTTCGTTCTGGCTGCCGCCGTCTTCGCGTTCGTTGCAAGCGCTCAAGCCGCCGGCGTTCCGAAATACATCAGTGACGCTGTGGCCGATAAAGCGCGGCCCGAAAAGGACACGGCGCGCGATGCCAATCGCAAGCCCGCTGAGACGATTCAGTTCGCGGGCGTGAAGCCGGGCATGGTGGTGGCCGAACTCGTGCCAGGCGGCGGCTATTACACGCGGATATTGGCCAAGGTCGTGGGACCGAAAGGCCACGTCTACGCCCTGACGGCAAACGAAGTTCTCAAGCCCATTCCCAAGGCGGCGGATGCGGCCAATGCCATCGCCAAGGATCTTGCTTATGGCAACGTTAGCTCGATCATCGAACCGGCGGACGTACTCAAAGTGCCCGAGCGCGTGGACGTCGTTTGGACCACACAGAACTATCACGACCTCAAGATCGAGAAATATTTTGGCAAGCCGGACATGGCGACCCTGAACAGGTCGATCTACAGGGCGCTCAAGCCGGGCGGCATCTATTTCGTGCTCGACCATTCGGCGCAAGCGGGTTCCGGCGAGCGCGACACGGAAAAGCTTCACCGCATCGACGAGGAGATGGTGAAGAAAGAAGTGCTGGCAGCTGGCTTCAAGCTGGAAGCGGAAAGCGACGCGTTGCGCGATCCATCGGACAAGCGCGACGTCAACATCTTCGAAGCCTCCATCCGCGGCAAGACGGATCAGTTCATGCTGCGCTTCAGAAAGCCGAGGAAATAGCCGACGGGAATTTGGTGTGGTGATGGGCTAAGTGGCGCAAGCGCGCATACCTGAAACAGCCGATGCCGCCGGCATCGAGGCCTTCGGCTACAAGCAGGAACTGAAGCGCTCGCTCAGCCTCTTCGATCTGGTGGTGTACGGTCTCGTTTTCATCATACCGACCGCACCGATCGCGCTTTTCGGCCTCATCTTCAACGCAAGTCACGGCATGGTTCCGCTGATCTATGTGATCGGCCTCGTCGCCATGCTGTTCACAGCCTTGAGTTATGCGGCGATGAGCCATGCCTTTCCGGTGGCGGGCTCGGTCTACAGTTATGCCGCGCGCAGCCTGGGACCAACGATCGGTTTTTTTGCGGGCTGGGGAATTCTGCTCGACTATCTTCTGCTTCCTGCCGGCACCTATGTTGTCTGTGCGGTGGCGCTGCATGCCGTGCTGCCGATTGTTCCAAAACCTCTGTGGGTGGCCGGGCTGGTCTCGGTTGCGACCCTTATCAACTATTTCGGCATCGAAACGACCGCGCGCGCGAACCTCATCATGCTCGGCCTGCAACTCGCCATGCTGGCCGTTCTCATTGGCGTCGAAATCGCAGCCGTCGGCAACCATGTCGCCGGTGCGCATCTTTCGCTCCTGCCATTTTACAATCCGGCCGAACTCACTCCGGCGATATTGTTCGGCGCGCTGTCCGTGGCGGTGGTCGGGTTTCTCGGCTTCGATGCCGTCTCGACCATGGCGGAAGAATCGAAGGCCGGACCTCATGCGGTGGGGCGCGCCACCATACTCTCCCTTTGTCTTGCCGCCTTTCTGTTCATCGTGCAGAGTTATCTTGCCTCCCTCTTCGTTCTCGACCGGACGAGCTTCCCTCCGGGCGAGCCGACGGACGCCGCCTTCTACGGCATCGTCGCCATCATCGGCGGTTATTGGCTGAAGCTCTTTGTGGCGCTTCCCAAGGTCTTGTTTGGAAGCTTTGCCGGCGCCATGACGGCCCAGGCCTCAACCGCGCGGCTCCTCTACAGCATGGCGCGCGACGGTAAACTGCCCAAGCGGCTCGCGCATATCCATCCGCGGCGCAAGGTGCCCGACAATGCCATCTTCCTGGTGGCGATCATTACGCTTGCGATTGGTGTTGGATTGGTTGACCAGCTCGGATTGATCTTTTCGATGGTGAGTTTTGGCGCGCTGATCGGTTTTCTGCTGCTGCACGTCTCGGTGATCGCGCATTTCGTCTGGCGGCAGAAGAGCCGCAACTGGCTCCGCCATCTCATCGTGCCCGGCATCGGCCTTGCCATCGTCGCTTACGTGCTATGGAGCTCGGACGCCAACGCAAAAATTGCCGGCGGCATTTGGCTGGTGGTGGGCCTGGCCATCGTTCTGGCTCAGCGGGCGATGGCGCGCCCGGCGGCTCGCGCGTGAAACATGAGATGTGTTGGTGGCCCTGAACGAACGGTCAGCGTCTTCGACGCCTCCATCCGCGGCAAAACCGACCAGTTCATGCTGCGCTTCCGGAAGCCAAAAAACTAGCGGAAAATGATCGTGTGCAGATGCGGTGAGGAGGTTAGCGGTGTTTCTTTCTAGCGAGCCAGATTTGGAAACAGTATCAAGAAGTCATCGCGGCTATTGCGGAGAGGTAAACCCCGAGTCATCGTAGATGCGAGGAGCTAGGACGCGCGGATGCGGGATTCAATAGTGAAGCCGACATTGGCTCGGATATCATTCTCTGCGATTGGAATGGCTTTTGTCGCATTTATCTGTGCGATGTCCGGTCTGATTTATGGTTCAGAAACAATACAAAATGCAACGATCGCAAGTTGGCTGGATGAAAGCTGGCTCAGGTGTGCTTTTGTCTTGGCCTATGCTTTTCTGGTTTATCCGTACTTCTACAGCCGTCACGCTTGCGTCGAAGGGCCAAGTCCTACAAGGAGTGATCTGCAAGATCGCGGGGGCTTTGTGCCCGTATTTTTTTTCATATTCCTATTAGCCATTCTCACGATGCTACTGACTGCCGGCCTTCTGCAATTTGGAAATCGGCATGAGCTTTGGCTCGATATGGCAACTTTGCTACTTGCAGTGTCTCCATTCGCTTACTTAGGAATCCTGACCTATAGGAATCTGATTCACTCGAAAACATCAGCCCAAGAGGAGCGGCTGTTCCGAAGCAAAGTTCTCTTCCCAGCATTCGCTACTTGTCTGATTTCTTTCGTATTTGGGTGGACTCTGAGCCGACCGACAGCAACGTTTCTTAACCATGTTTTTCCCATCGTAATACCGATCGCGCTTATCGTTTTAGGTCGAGCAGTGATTGCGAAAAAAGGACTCATCTGGAGCTTCTATTTCGTCGTGGCTGCGATAGTGGCGACGTTTCTCATAAGCCAAGTTCGAATCCCGGGTTCAGAAGTTGGAAGAGCAATCTTGACCGGGATAGTGCTCACCTTTGCAATGGGTGTTGCCGAGGTGTGCAAACGTACAGTTTGGATAAATCAGGGTCGAAAGTTTGTAACAGCAGAACCAAACGAAGATGGAAATTTCTATTTGGCTGGCTCTAATTGGGCTAGCATTAGTTTTCCCTTGCTTCTGATTTTTCTTCCCTTGCTGAATTCAGAGATCGCTGTGGGGCCAATCTTTGCAATTTCTGCCATCCAGTATCTGCATTGGCATTTTCTAACGCCAAAGAAAGAGAGCAAGTGGCTGGCTAGAACCAACATTGTGTTAGGTTTCTCTTTGCCGATTGTACTTTGCGTACAGTATGTTTTTTTCCCGGTTACTACGCCTATGACGCCAAATCGCATATTGGATTTTTGGCCATTGCTCGCCGTATATCTCACTTTGCTTACCTCTTATTTGCTTGCGATTTGGGATAGGAAACGGCTAGTCGGGATTCTTAGTCACTTAAACCGGAAAGAGACCTATCTCGCTTATGACAATTGCTTTCTATTCTTTCTAATAAACGCACTGTTCATCAGCATATTGATTACACTATTCGCGCTCGTTGCGACGACGACTCTTGGGTATGATGTCCAGCTAAAAGCAACAAAAGCGATCGCTTATCTTTTTCTTCTGACCGTCGTTGCTTGCGTGCTTTTCTACATTCAGCGTTCGCGCATGTCGGGTAATTCACCTAGAACACGTTCCCAGATGGGGCGGAGTTCTGGCCGTCAAAACAATATTGGCCAGAAATATTTGCGGGCTTTTCTTTCTATTTCAAAAGTTGCTCGTCTGCCTGTAGCCATCATTGCCGGTCTTCCTGTGTCCATTGTACTTGCCCTGCGAACTAGTCTCGAATGGCCTACGATAATTTCGCAGGCACTACCAATAGTGGCTACAACAATGGCGGGCTTCATTATCAACGACATTTACGATGCGAAGAAGGATAAGTATTCATCAGTATCTAAGGCTATAGCTGCTGGGAAGATTTCCTCTGAGACCGCGGCCTGCGTCGCCGTTTTTCTTATCGCTGTAGCAGTTACCCTAGCCGCAGGTATATCCCGCGGGGCGTCTCTTTTCGTCATCATTGCGGCAATAGTAGGGGTCTCGTTGTATTCAGTCTTGGCTTACCATTTGCCAGTTTTCAAAGGTTTTATTACAGGCACGCTGTCCTGCGCGCCTTTTGCTTATGCAGCGGAAATTTCTGGGCTCAACATTTACGCCAGCTGCTATATATTGCTTGTAGTATTCATAGCTGGGCGGGAATTATTGCTCGATGTCCGTGACTTTAAGGCGGACCAAAAAGCCAACATCAACACACTAGTCTACTACTTACAGCCAACGACTAGCCGCGTCCTGGGCTGGATGATGATGGCGGGAAGTATAATAGCCGTTGCGTTTTATGCACGTGGGATTGCGCTCATTTGGTTCATTGCCACGCTAGTTTCTCTTTTGCTCTGTCTTGTTTTCTATTCGCGGGACGAATCTTTGAGCCTTGCTTTATCTCGCGTGTCACTGCTTTGCGGAGTCGTCGGTACGGCATGCCTGTTCTGACGTCCTAGCTAGGTGAATACTGATTACCCCGGCCGTCCTCCTTTGCTTTGACGCTGCACAGAGGACTTGATCCTGCGCACTTAGCGCCGTAGCTGCATGAAATTGCGCCAGCCCGCCTTCCCCCGGATTAAATCCGGGGTTCGGCGCGGCAGCCTTAGTTTCGCGTGGCTCACGGACCGTAGCCCAATGAGCGAAGGTCAAAAAAACGAAATTGGTGGCCCCGCCCGGACTTGAACCGGGACGGCCCTTGCGAGCCTACGGATTTTAAGTCCTATTATATAATTTATAACTATATGATATATATAACATATTTTGATTATAAAATGCGTATGTGTAAGTGAATGTGTAAATTTTTGACGATCTCAATATTATCCTATTCATTCCAGGTACTTACATTGCAAAAAGGCTAACCGAGTGCTGCATCCCGTTAAAAATATCACGTTAATTCAAGTAGTTGGAGATTCAGTGGGGGTGGTCATCCTCGATGGCGAGCTAGAGAACAGGCATAGCGCCAATGGTCTGGCTAACTTCGACTTCTAACGCAGCTTCGCCCGCACGGACATGCGCAGCTGCACCCCAGCAAGCGAAGCGGTGCCGTCGGGCGACGGCAGCGTCCTTAAAGGACGCGCGCAGCGGCGCACCCGTAGGAACCGCGCAGCGGCGGGACCGAGTGCGCCCGCCGGAACCCTCCGCAGGCCGCCCACATTCATGTGTGCAATGTCTCACTTCTCGCTCGATTTCACGGCTTTGTGTTCGCGTTTCAGAAGTCGGTCGGCACGCGCGAAGTCCTGCGGAATTTCCCACATAAGTCGATTTACAATTTTCGCGAACATGTAGTTGTCGAATGGCGGTGCATCTCTGTCATTGCAGGCAATGATTGTAAGTTTTGACAGTGACAAAGCAGCATTCTGTGCCGGTTCGACCAATCCCGCATTGCTGGAACCAGCTAATAACACTGTGCTTTTCTCCATCTCTCCCAGTTTGAAATAGACTCCTTTCGGGCTCGCATGCACATTGTAGCTCGCCATCTGATAGTGGGCACGCATCTGCTTCATCCCGACCGCGTTCTGCAAGTTTGCAAAGGTGACTTTCTTCTTTGGGCCTTGGCCGATTAAATGGGCTGCCCATCCATACTCACCGCCAAAGGGTTTCCCGTACTTGGCGATTACACGTGCGTATTCTTTGGTAATCTTGGCAGCTTGTTTTTTGGAATATGCACCATATCCCAAGTCTTTACGGCACTCTTCATAAGCCGTCATCGCCTTTTTGGATTCCACGATCTGATAGTGAACGTAGCGCTGGGCCGTTTCCTCTCCATGCCTCTCGATAAACATGGCAACCGTCGTAATCTCGTGGAGCGTACGCCACCGTGCTATCGCACCGTCGGCCAGACCTGTCTCAAGCAGCGTGATGATTTCCAGGACGACCTGACAAGCGCGCACATGCAAACGGATCAAAACGTCGTCAAGGTTTGAAAGGGTTCCCTTACACCTCGCAAACTTGCGCTGATAGTTCTCCTGCCCCCATTCTCTGGCGATGGTGGCTAGCATCCGTAGTTTGCCCAATCCTTCGCCGTATCGCAGTTCCAGATTTTTTCGAAACCGAGCCAAGTCAGTGTTTTGGTGTCGATGTTCTTGCGCCCACTTCTTCTTGAGGCTCGTGTAAAGATCATTGGCTGTACGGTCGCCCACACCCTCTATGATTTTTGGTAGATCAACCTCGGAAAATTTCTCAAGACGCTTGAAAACAGTGTCCAGATCCACTTGCGTGATCTCGATATCTGCAGCATCCGCCGCCTTCTCTCCGAACGAGACTGTGCCTTTAACACCGGACAGTATCTGTTCGGCGACTCTTCTGATCGAGGATTTCCGAGCCTTAACGCCCATCTTCTGCAACTTCTCGCGCAGAAGCCGTTCTACGGCGAGCTTGGGGGCATCGCGTAGGACATTGGAAAGAATATCCCCAATATCGATTGTGCCTTTGGTCGCAGTTGACATCCTATCTACGGCGCTTTTTCCCGGGCCAGGGCAGGATGCCATCGAGTTCTCTAAGGCCAACCTCCTCTTCCTCTTCTCGAACGGTATGGTGAGGTGCCGGGAGTTCTTCGTCCTCGAACCAGATCAATGACAGCGTTTGGTCCCAAGGTTTGAAATACCGTCCATCTTCCGACAGGTCGCCCCCTCGTTCCCAATCGCTGAACCAAAGATCAGCCGCTACCACATCAGGACCACTATATTCTTCTCCGGCACGCAGTTTCGCCGCCAGAGAACCCTCAGGGAGGGAAGAGCCCGGAGAAATCCAAGCTTTTGCATCGCGCAATGTAGTGGAGCGTGCCGAATATCGGACCTTTCCTTTTTCTCCGAGCACATACGCGCAAGGCACACGCACAAGAGACGCAAATCGGGAGCCCGTAGTAGTTAGGGATGCTTCGAACCGCTCCGCTAATTCAGCAACGGCTGCAAAACCGATCTGAGCTTTATCCACGAGAGGTTTGAAGAGCGTGTAGGGCAACAGCAGCTCCGCAGCAAAAACATCGCAAATGATTTCATTAGGCGAGCGTTTGGAGTAACTCCACCACGGGGAGGCGCCATGCTCGGAAGGCAATTCCAGAATAATGTGCGCCAATTCGTGACAAATCGAAAATCTGCGCCGTTCAGGCTTGTCGTTTGCATTGACGCGGATAAATCGCTTGCCATCCCATTCAAATGATAAAGCCGCTTGATCGTCTTCCAGTGAATGATCAAGTTTCAGCGCCGCGCCCACCTGTTCTAGGTAAGCATCCATCGGGACCGGGATCGTCGTCGGGTTTACTTTTCTGACGAATTCTCTGGCCCTGAGCGTGGCCGTGAATTCATCCACGCCTTGCCTCTTCATCCAGAAACCTGCGTACAAGGTCGATCCGCTCCGCGAAGTTCGGGCGCTTCCCGCGAAATGACATACTCGCGGTAGCGTGGAAGATATCGTAGGTGATGGACTGATCTTTGAGGGTCAGCTCGACCAGCTCAGTGGCCGTGTCGGCGTGTTCGCTGAGATAATGCAACATTTCTGTTTCACGCTTCCCAGGCTTAAGCGCCTTAGTTAGCTTTGCCAGCACTTCGGGTGAAGGTGATTCCTTATCGCCAGTTTCCAGCCGGTAAATATATGCGTGATCCACTTCGGCGAGGCGTGCTAACTCCCGAAACGATAACTCCTTCTGCTCTCGCAGATTCCTTAGCAAAAAGCCCAGCGCGGCTTCAGCCATTGCCTCTCCTTGACACGCGGTACACTCCGCGACTATAGTGTTGTCTGAATGGGCAACGTGCCATCGTAAAACCAACTTAAATATGGTTTTCCGCGCATTGAGTGCTCAACAGGCTCGTTGCCCCTGTGGACAGGCAACCATGACACTTCATTCCGCTGAACGCAAGTGATTCGTCGCGGGCGAGGCGTCGGGACATACATAAGGTGGAATACAATGGAACCTGAACTTATTGAGATTTTCGTTCATGCCAAAGGGCAGTCACGGGTCGTACAGGCCTCGCCCAGTGAAACCCTTCGTGAAGTCCTTGTCCGGCTCGAAATCATCGAGGTCGGAGCGCAAGGTGACTTGGTTTTTGTTGGCGAGTGTGAAGAGGCGCTCGTTGAACCGGACGAAGTCGATAACGGGGAGGATAGTCTTGCCCCCGTTGATATCGATCTCACGTTGGAAGTCTTGGGGATCAAGCGCCATCGGCATGTACATCACCATCCTTGTCGTCACATCGCGGTAGGGGTCAATTTTGGCAAGGAAACGAAAAAGCGGCGGTTTTCACCAGCGGCGACCGTTGAAACGGTCACTCGCTGGGCCCGTAAAAAGTTTCATCTGGACACGGCAAAAGCCGATGAATACGTCCTACAATTCTGCGACAGCACGGTTCGGCCGCGTTCGAACCTGCACCTCAGCCAGCTTCCCGAGGCGTCGAAATGCTCTCTCTGTTTTGATCTAGTGCCCGAAGTAACCCCTGCGGGCTGATATTATGTTGCAGCCAGATCAGCGCCTGTTCGAAGCTGACCTCCTTTGCCCCGATTTCAGAAGCGGGGCGATTAAAGGCCGGTGGGGTGTTGCCGAAGCGGATGTCATGCCTGTCGGCCTCACCTGGCCGAACGTCATCTTATGGATGAAGGCATTATCACGCCCGAACTCGCCAGACCGCTTTTATGTGGCGCTGGATTGCGCGGGTTATCGCGCCGCATCACCCACAGGCACTTTCTGGGACCCTATTGCAAAAGAAACGCTTGCATTTGCAAAGCGACCCAAGGGAAAGCCGAACAGTCGTTTTGCCAAGGTGTTCCGCACGGACTGGAAAAACGGGGAAGCGTTTTATCACCCCTATGACCGTATTGCGGCGAAAGGTCATGAGAAATGGGCGCGTGAGCAACCTCATCTGGTCTGGGACAGCAATCATACGATTGTCGATTATCTCGAGGAATTCCACGCGCTCCTGCAATCCGGTGATTATCTTGGCGTCTGATGTTCCGCTTAAAGTTATCCAGGTGCCTCTATTTTTATGGGCCCGCACAATCTCCGACCTTCGTCGGCGCGGAAAGGGTGTGCAAGAGAGCGGCGCATTCCTACTGGGCCGGCAACGCGGGTCAGCGGCAAAAGTAATTCAATACATTTGTCATGACGATTTGGACCCAGACGCCTATCAAGGAGGCGCAATCCTATTTCATGCGGTTGGCTATGCGGCTCTTTGGCGCTGTTGCCGCGAACAAAATCTGCAACTGCTGTGCGATGTCCATACGCACCCAGGAGCGAATGTCGCACAGAGTAAAATTGATCGCGAACATCCGATGTTTCCCATGACTGGTCACACAGCGATGATCGTTCCTAATTTCGCGAACGCATCGCGGTGGTCACTTCAGACGGTTGGCGTTTATGAATACCTCGGTAATTTTCAATGGCGGACTTATGGATCAAGTGACCCAGTTCGTCGTGTGCAGCTCACGTGGTGGTGAAAAAGATGGAAGCGGAAGCAACCGATCTCTCGCGCATCTCTAAGCTTTTGCTTGATCGCGATCAGATGCCGCTTGAAGAAGCGCTCGCTCGCCGACAACAATTCAATCTGACGCTGGTGTGTGGTGCCGATGTCCAGCACTCGTATGTTCTCCAATTGGCCGTACTCACCGCCGCCTCTATTGGCGTACGCTGTTTTCCGGGGGCGGTTCAAGTAGCCCTGCCCCCCTCATTGCGCGACGCGCAGCTTCGGATATGGCCGACGTTAGGATGGACGTTTCAAAAGGCACTGGCCGATATCCTCGGCCCCGGCAAGTTGCTGGATTTGGCTTCCGACAACATTGGCGGGCCTGCATTGGCATTCGGAGATGTTCCGGTATCAAAGAAAACATTGCGTGTGACATTCGACGGATGGGTCGCAAAGGTTGGGCCGTCAACCAATGTTCCACGCTTGCCCGAACGCGAATACTGTTCACTAGCTGGCGTCCTTGCTGGGGCGCTTGCTATGACTGAGGAATTTTTTTCGTTTGCGCAGATCAACATTGAGGCAGGCCATCGGACAGTAGCGCTCTCCCTGTGGCGTCCGGATATGGATGCCAGCAACACCGCCGCACTCGGGGTGCCAGTCGAGCATCTTCCCCGAGAACTGTGGGTCCTGGGGCTAGGACACCTTGGCAATGGTTATCTTTGGGCCTTGGGGACATTGCCGTACTCAAATCCATGCGAGGTCGAGTTCGCCTTGATGGATTACGACAAGATCGAGAAAGAGAACGCAGAAACCGGGCTAATCTTTCAACAAAATGATCGTCGATACAAAACACGCGCGTGCAGTGAGTGGCTTGAATCGCGAAAATTCGGGACGAAACTGGTCGAAAGAAGATTTGACGCGACATTTCGACGGCATTCCAAAGAAGCTGCACTGGCGCTTTGTGGTTTTGATTCCATCCCCTCGCGCCGCGACCTTGAAACCGCAGATTTTTCACGTGTCGTGGAAACGGGCCTTGGCGGAACGATGAATAACTTCGATACCATCAATCTGCACACTCTTCCGCACCCCCGCCCACTTAAGGAACTTTGGCCCGACTTGTCGCCAGAAGAGCAGCAGAGGCAACACCTACATCAAGAAGAGATCGCGAAGACAAACAAGGCCTATACACGCATCCCAGGCAATGAATGCGGGCGATACGAATTGGCTGGTAAGTCAGTAGCAGTGCCCTTTGTTGGCGCAGCAGCAGGCGCTCTGGTTGCGGCCGAAGTACTGAGAATTGCGCATGACGGGGTGCGCTTCACGGATTTGAAGATTCGTCTTGGCGCGGTTCAAAACCGTACATTTCAAAGCCGCGGCATCTATGGCGTAAACGATCTAAATGAGCTGACTTTTTCGAGAGCGCGGCTTCTCGAAAACGAGAAATAAATCTTGGCAGAAAAGGGTTTGGCAATGAGCAAACATTTTCCGAAAGGGCTCGACAATCGGATGCGAGATGAGGACGGCGAAATTCGCCGAAAGCGCAGCGACACGCTTGTCCGCACGCTCCGTGAAGAATACGGCGATAATTTCGCGCCCGGGTATCGCGCCGACACTAAACTTGGGACCGTCCTCAAGAGAGAAAGCACAAATAGTCTCGACCAGCTTCTCAAGCCCAGACGCTAAAAAGGGCGCGTAGCGGATGCTGTGCCGTCTGCTGAATAGCCTTGAGAACCGCACATGGTAGGTTTCTGAGGACGCCGGTCTATTCGACTTGGTACTCCTCTCAGCGACGCTGTTGACACCCTAAAAACCCTCTGATTTTACATTTTTATACGCAAAACCCTATGATTCACTTTGTTTTGGTACAATAAATGTTGACATCTTTCAACTAATATAGCATTCTATAATACGAAACAAAGGTTTTTGTGAGGTTTTGTTACAAGAATGAGCATAACATTCCCCATCCGCTCCCTTTCGCCGCAAGAGAGCCGTGTCGTGCTCACCCTGACCGAGCATGGACGCCGTGAAGTGGCGCGGGAGGATATTATCCAGCTTCTGGCAGTAAGCCCGGAATCTGCAGATCATGTGATCCGTTCCCTGCGCCGCAAGGGCTGGCTCCAGCAGGCAAGCTGGGGAAAGTATCTCCTGATCCCGCCCGATCAGGGACCGGAAGCGCTCGGTGAAGGTAATTTGTTGGCGCTCGCCAGCCGGATCGCTGAACCTCATCCTTATTATCTCGGCTACGGCACAGCAGCCGCTCATTACGGCCTGACCACACAGCATCGCAACATAATCTGGCTTGTCACTCCGGCGCGTTTGCGCGACCGACGTCTGAATGATTCCAAAGTCCAGATCGTGAATCCGGTAGCACGAAAGTTTTTTGGTTTCGTACCCGTCGATGTGCTCGGCTACACCGTTAAAATGTCGGATATCGAAAAAACAGCCATCGATTGTATTGATCGGCCAGAATTGTGCGGCGGAATTGGCGAGGCTGCTACCATCTTCGCGGCATCAAGCCGACGCTGCGACTGGGGTAAGATTGCTTCCTATCTGCAACGAATTGCGTCCAAGCCGCTCATACAGAGATGCGGATGGCTCGCCGATTATGTTGGCGCGGAAATCCCGCCCGATGCACGCGCGCAACTATGTCAGCTAGTTAGCAAGAGCCGCAAAACCTTCTTCGGTCCTAAGAAAGCCCCATTGGGTGCGATTGGTTATGACGAGACATGGCATATCGTCGTCAACGTGACGCCAGCAGAACTACATGGCAGCGCCGGTCTTGGCCGCAAACAAGGCATCAGGAAAGACATGTAGAATGTTAACGCGCCCCGAAGTCCAGCGTTATGCTACTGAGTCCGGGCTACGCGACATCATGGTCGCAGAGAAAGAAGTCATCCTCACCTTCCTGCTCCAGCTCTTGTCTGAACGGGGAATTCTCGATCAGCTCGCT
>Ga0208779_1000068_pt1 | contig 14549 bp, 28 predicted proteins | sample Browns_TuleA_D1_FD_185645 | JGI IMG/M metagenome (GOLD analysis project Ga0208779, IMG submission 185645) | Natural and restored wetland microbial communities from the San Francisco Bay, California, USA, that impact long-term carbon... | ecosystem: Environmental > Terrestrial > Soil > Wetlands ...
AGCTCGTCGGGGGCACGAGCATGCTGCCAACCCCGATCCCGCTGTGCATCGACCTTCCGCTACCTGCGGGCTCTTGCGGGGGTCGAGGCGGCACTCAGGCCGCCTGGGCGAACTCGAACTCTTCCTCGTGGGATTCGTCGGTTCTTGGTTGGCGAATTGATCACGGCGGTACGCCACCCGCCGGCACGCAGCCTCCAGGTCGACGACGCCGTCGAAACCTTTCAGCCCCGTATGAAACAGAAGGCGAGCCCGCAGCCCGTGGTTGGCCACGGGCCCGCCCATCAACCTCGATCTCGATTGTCACAGAACAGCGTCGCGGTTCGGGGAGGAGGGATCGAACCTCCGTAGCGGGCTCCAGAGACCCGCGTCCTACCGCTGGACGATCCCCGATCAAACTACTGGGCTGCTTCGCTCACCTTCTCCTGCCACTCCTCGTCGCGTTCCTTCAGCTCCGTCTCCAGGATCTTCTCGACCATCTCGACGGCGCACGCGTGACCCGCAACAGTCACGGCGAAGTCGCTTTCCGCTTCCGCCAGTTCCGCGACGATCTCGTTCGCCAGTTGCCGGGCCGTCTTCATCCGGTCGCCTGCAACGCTTCGAGCTGTTCGAGCTGTTCGAGCTGCTCGACTGCCAGTTCGACAGACGCGGGCTCGACCACCGGTTCGACCGGTACTGGCACCACCCGCTTCAGCTCGGCGATCTGGCCGAGCATCTTGCCGATCGTATCGCTCTGCTCGACGAGCCGTGCATCCCGCTCGGCGATCTGCCCACGCAGCTCGGCCACGCACGACCGCTCGTGCTCGGCCTGGCCGCAATGCTGGCAGGGCCCCTTCGGTGCCTGCTTCCTCGGAATCATCGTCGCCTTCATGTGTCCTCCAGTTCCGGGTGAGGGAATCGAACCCCCGTTCGCGGGTCCAAAGCCCGCCGTCTTGCCTCTAGACGAACCCGGATCATCCAGTGGGTCCGGCGAGAATCGAACTCGCGTCTCCCGGTTAAGAGCCGGGTGCGGTCGCCAGCTTCCGCGTACGAACCCTCATGTAGTCGCGTTTCGCATTCTTGCCTGCATCAGTGGGCCCAGCCCGACTCGAACGGGCGTTTCCGGGGTAAAAGCCCGGTCCGGTTCCACTCCGCCATGAGCCCCTGCGATCGAGCAGGAGCCTGTTTCAAGATCACGAACACCCAAACCTCCTCTCAGTGGAGCGTGAAGGACTCGAACCTTCCGTGCCCGAAGGCGTCGGTTTTACAGACCGATGGGTCCACCTGGGACCACGTCCGCTCCGTTCGTCGTGCCCCAGAAACGCCGAAGGGCCGCCAGTCTCTTCGACCTGGCAGCCCTTCTGGTGCTTCGAGGGGTGGTGCCAGGTCTACTGTGTCCCCTCCTGGTTGGTATGGCCGGAGCCCAGGAGGGTCGGGTAGCGATCGAACTTAGACTCGGCGGCCGCCCGCACGATCGCATCGACTGGCCAACTGGCCAATCTCATCGTTCGTGATTCGTGGCGGACCCGCATCATGTCGTCCATCCTGAACCGGTAAAAACCAGGTGTCAAGCGTTTTGTTACTTGCCGGTCGATCTCCTTTCATCGATCGCCCGGCACACCTGCTCGGCCAATTCCTCCAGTTCCTTACGGACCCCGGCAAGCCGTTCGGCCCGGCCGATATGCTCGGCCTGCGCGACCCGCAAGGCATCGGGGCCCTGCGGGTAGTAGTCGCGGCCGTTTGGAGCCGCATCCGATAGCCTCTGCTCGGCCGTCCGGACGGCACCGACTGCTTCGAGGAGCTGGTCGAGCAGGGCGTCCCCACCCGTGCCGTTCAGATGGATGGTCGGGATCATCATCGGCCGCACTCCCGGCACACCGACATGACCCTGCCGGCCGGCGGCGGCACGAACTCGCGGGCCTTGTACGCGTTCCTCGACAGGTCGCCGAGGTCCGCGAGGTGATGCTTGGCCAGCATGACGGCGTCGGCCGCCGACTCCGCCTCGATGACGAGGGTGTGGTCATCGTTGTAGTTGGTCGGGATTCTCGTGTACGTCACCAGCCAGCGCTTCATCGTCATCCTCCTCACGCCGCCACCGCGGCGGTCAGGCCGTACTCCGCGGCGTACCGCTTGAACGCCTCGTCGACCTCGACGATGGCGGCTTCGAGTGCCTCGATACGGGCGAGCGCGTCACGCGGGTCCGTCACCTTGCCGCGGCGAGCGGCATCCTCCGCCTTGTTGACCTCGTCCCAGAGGTCGTTGACGAGCCCCTGCGCTCTGAACACCGGACTCTCGACCACGATGGCGGCCGGGAGGGCGCGGACCACGGGGCCGCTGTACGTCTTCGAGATGAACGACTCGTGCCACACCTTCGTCGCCTTGGCGACTGCCCCCTTGATGGCGCCCCGTGCCTTCGCCCGCGCGAAGTAGTCGGCCAGCTCGCCCGCGTCGATGCGGGCCTTGGCCTCGGCGACCAGCTTGTCGGTCAGGCGGGCCAGCTTTTTGCCCGACCCACTGCACCCGAAGCAGGTGTCCCCGTACATCTGGCAGTACGAGTAGCGGCCCGACCCGCAGCAGCGTCCGCACACCACCGTGTAGCCGAGGGCCACCAGACGGGAAACCGCTCGCGCGCGAGTCGTCCCCAGCAGCTTGGCGGCCTCATCAGTGTTCAGCGTCTTCGCCCGTGCCATCCGTCACCTCCCAGCTTACGTGTCCACCGTAACATGACTCGCTTACGGGTGTCAAGTGTTTTCGCTACGCGGGCAGTTCCTTGGCGAGCGCCCCCGCCGCCACCTGGATCTCCATCGTGAACGAACGGTAGTAGTCGTTCCACGTGCAGGTCAGGACGGCCGCGCCATCCGGCACCCCCTCGACCCGGCGGTCGACCCCACCCCGATTCGCGATGGCCCACTCGCCGCACGACACGTGGACCGACGCCCCCAGCTTCATGGTGCGGAGGTCGAGGGCGAACCGACGGCAAAGGTCGTGGTCGTCGGGGGCCGGGCTGCTCGCGTCATCCGTGATGTACACGAGCTTGGGGCACCGCTGACTCGTCCGGCATTCCCGCTTGATGGCCGGCCACACCTTCGCGAGCCCTGGGACCAGGGCGTCCAGGTCGGCCAGCTTCTTGATCCTCTTGGAGTTGACTGTCGCCATCTCGTCCTCCCAGCTTACGAGACCAGCGTAGCACACGGGATTGCGTATGTCAAGCGTTCTTCACGCTGACCAGCGCGAGGGAACCGAATGGGTGGTCGGCGATGACGACGTCGGCCGTCTCGTCTGCGCGGACCACTCGGTACAGGCCCCGCTCGACCCGTTCGTCACGACCGCCCAGGAACCTGCCGGCTGCGTCGAACAGGCGGACGGTCTGGACTTCGACGGCCTGGAAGAGACCGGCCTGGCGGGCCTCGTAGACAGTGTGGCGGTCACGCGTCCGGGTGGTCGCGATCGAGTCGCCCACCTGGATGTGGATGGTTTCGCGGATCCTCTCGGCCTGCATGGGGGCGGATCCCTATCATGGCCACGACCGCTACGTCGATTCGATTCTGGCCTCCGCCCGTTCTTCGACGACCTCGACGTCGTACCGGCCGGCCGCCTGGACGGCGCCGCACCGAACCCCCTGGACGAACGCGTCGACCAGCCCACGCGACCCGTACGACTCGTGCCAGACGCCCGTTGGCGATTTGACGATCACGTTCCAGACGGCCAGTTCGGGGTCGAGCGCGATGGTGTGGTGGACGATCGTGATCTTCAACGGGGATCCTTTCATGTCGAATGCCACCTCCGCGTCGACTCCTCGTCGGTCAGGGGCTTGGCGTCCCTGGGCAGCTCGCGGACCCCGTGGGCCGACTCGGGGTTGACCGCGATGGGGATGGAGAGGTCGGGGGCGTGGACGCGCCCGTTGATCCGGAACTGCACCCAGGGACCGAGCATGCCGACCGGCCGGCGGAACGCCACGTAGATGCGGGCGTGGCGGCGGCCGCACACCTGGCAGTCGTACCCGTCCGACGGGACGAACGCTTTCGCGGCCGCGTCCCAGGGGACCGGCCTGGTGAATTCCAACCCGACCTTGCGGCCACGGATCTCGCCGGAGAACTGGAGCAGGGATGTCATGGCACTCCTTCATCGGTAGGCCCGCCAGGTGCAACCGGCGGTTCGATTCGCAGGGTGATCAGAACGGTCGGGCCGTCGTACGAGCCGTCCGGGTTGAACCTGGGGGTCTGGCGTTCGAGCCACTGGTAGCCGATCGCCAACGCCCGCTTCATCGTCTTGACGGCGGTCGCCTCGGTCAGGCCGTCGTTGGCGTCGTCGCCCGTTTCGGGTTCGAGGTAGAAGATCATGGCCGACAAGCTCCGCAGGCGCACGAGCGCGCATGCCGGATGACCCGCCCGCCCTTGATCGCCTGGTAGGTGACGCCCGACATCACGGCCCGCATGTAGTCGCGGGGCTGGAGGGAAGGCTGCCGGACAGCCCGACGGGCTGCACGGACGAGCCCGGCGACCTCGGCCAGGTCGTACAGCTCGACCTCCCCGATCGCCAGCCAGCCGGCCTCGACGTCCTTGGCCCGCTCATAGGCCGAGCGAGCTGCGCCGATCCCCTTGATCCCGATCCCAATCGCTCCGGTGACGAGCCCGTCGGACCAGAGGATGACGCCCTTGTTGTCGGCGGTCCGCCGACGGGCGACTTCATGGGCCTCGTGGGTGCCGCACGAACAGGTGGTCGTCGTCATGGTCATGCTCCTCGGGTCACCGACCCAGCATCTCGTCGTAGCACTCGCAGGGATCCACCGACCCGCACTGCGGACACTTCGCGCTCGGATCGATCGCCGACCCTCCGCAGAACCGGAAGTCCGGATCGCCGGGGGCCGGCATCACGACCGCGCCGGCCAGCACCTCGAAGTCGTCGTCCGAGCAGCCGTTCCCGAGCAGCCGGCGCCACGCGGCCGCCGCGGCCGCCTTGTCATACCCGAACCGCTTGAGCACCAGCTTGGCGAGCGTGACGGAATCCTCGGGGGTGAACCGCTCGCCCGCCGTCGTCGTGACGCCCTCGACCGTACGACCCTTCAGGTTGACGACCGTCCGTTCCATCAGGCCACCTTCCCTTTCACCTTCGCCAAGAACGCGGCCACCGCCGCATCGCGCTCGCGCGTGTCACCGGGGGCGGGCGATCCCCATGTTCCCGACTTGCAGCACTCACCGCAGAGCCCCAGCGCCGACATCTTCCGCAGCTCGGCATCCGTACCGATCCGTTCGATCGGCTTGGCGCATCCGTCGCAGATGGCGGTCACGACGCCCTCTGACAGTCACCGCACGTGACCCGCACGTACAAGTCATCGGGCGGAACCGCGTACGCGACGTCATCCTTGAGCAACCGGAGCCCACAAGCCGTCAGCATGCCGGCCGCCATCTTGTGGATGGGCTTGCCGGCCGCCATTGCCCGGCGCACGAACGCAAATGACTCGTCCCGCTTGGCTCGCTCCCGCTTGGTCACGTCACACCTCCCACTCGAACACGCCCCGCGGCCCCTTGTCCTCGCCGACGTCCCACCAGGCCGGCCGAGTCGGCTCGTAGCCGGGGGGCGGCTCCTCGTCGACGTAGTCGTAGAGGGGGACGGCCACCTCGGGGGACTTCCGCAGCCTTTCGAGTGCCTCACGCTCCCAGGGGTTCATCGTCTGACCTCCCTTCCCAGCTTACGAGACCAGCGTAGCACGACGGATTGCGTGTGTCAAGCGTTTTCGCACCGCCTGCACGTCCCAGCCTTCAGGGAGGGCCACACCTCGGCCGCCTCGACCTCGGCAGGGAGCCAGGTTTTGTTCCACGGGTCCATCCGCTCGGGGAGCTTCTTGGCGGCCGGCGGGCTCCGCCTCAGCGACGGACAACCGACCCGATGGATCTTGAACCCGGCCCGCACGGTCCGCAGCTTGCCCGTGTGGGCGTTTCGCACGGTCCGAACGACCGCGAGGTACTCGGGGTCGGCCGGCGCGGCAGCCGGGTAGTCGGGGTCGCCTTCGTCCCTTTCGTGCTTCTTGCCCCCGTGGTCGAGCGTGCCGGCGCTGGTCACGCAGGGGACCGACACGTAGTGGTGACAATACCGCAGCCACGGAGTATCCTCCGTCGGATCGACGAGCGTGTAGACGGAGGTGCCGTCCCACAGCAGGTGAGTCCAGTACCGAAGTGCCATCCTGACCTCCCTTCCAGCTTACGAGACCAGCGTAGCACGACTGATTGCGTGTGTCAAGCGTTTTAGGTGGGCCGGTTGTGCCCGCGCATCTCATCGATCGTGTAGTAGCCCAGCACCCAGAAGGCACCCTGCATGAAGCCGAGCCAGCGGAACGCCTTGCCGATGGCATGGGCCGCTTCGCTCCGAGAGACCCCGTCGCCCACCCCGGCCGCGATGAACGCGCGGATCTTGGGGATCATGCCAAGCAGATGGGCGACCTGACGGATCTCGGCGGGCTCGCGGGGGTGGTTGGGATCGGGTTTGGGAAACCGCTCCAGGTACGCCTGGTAGGCGTCGAGGACTTCGAGGATGCGGGCGGGCGTCATCGCGTAACCGCCGGGCCCGGCTCGGCCGACTCGGCCATGAGGACGTCGTACCGGAACTGCTTGCCGAGCGCCTGGTCGATCGAGATGGTTGCGCGGGGGTCGGGGTCGTAGCCGCGGTAGACCCCCTGGTAGAGGTAGATGTACTTGTAGACGCGGATGCGCCGCTCGACGAACCGGCAGCCCAGCTCGGTGATCCGCCAGTACCCCGACCAGTTGCCGTCCGCCTGCTCGTCGCCGCGGGGCTCGACCAGCCCCCAGTACCGGAGCTTCGCGTAGTCGCCGCCCCGCGCATCCGTCTTCGACTGGATGTGGATCCAGTCGCCCGCGCGGGTCGCGTGGTACGTGCGGATCAGCAAGGCCGCCATCGTCGAGCCGATCGATCGCTTGTACCTCTGGCCGAGTCCATCGCAGCAGGGGCACACCACCTGCTTGCCCGCGTTGACCGACCAGAAGAAGCGGTCCCGCACGCTACCGAATGGGTCGGTCGGTTCCGTCTTGATGCGGACCGGACCCGTCACGCCGGCACCTTGGGCTCGGAGGGCTGATCCCCTCTCCGTCGCAACGCATCCCCAACCCTCTCGATGAAGATCGGAGCCCTGGGGTTGGCTGACCGCTGCCAGTAGCGCAAGAGGGTCTCCAACTGCTCGACGGTCAGGGCGTCGAGGACGGACTTGTCCGATTCACTCACAGACCACCTCCTTCGACCCTTCGCTTGAGTGCCACGACCCGCTCGTGGAACGGCCTCGCGACGTCCGAGCCGACGACCGATGCGGCAACGAGGACGAGCAGGTCGAGCACGAGGAACCTGTAGACCCACCTGGCTTCTTCCATCCTGTCGCTCATGCTCCTTCCAACTACACGGCCGTCGACGCCCGCTTGACACCCGTGACCTCGTCGGCGAACTCGCGGACGAACTCGGCGATCTCCTCCTGGTAGCCCAGGTCACGGGACTGGTGGAACGTGTTGTCGACCGCCTGGACGACGTCCGCGCGCCCAACCCCCTTGGCCGTCTTGTCCGCGATGTCGCGGCGGAGCGCCAGGGAGGTCGCCCGATCGACCACCCCCGCCACCATCGCGCCGTTGACGACGTCCCCGAGCGTGAAGTTGGTGTAGTGGCGGCCCTTCCGCTCGACCGTGTAGAGCGTTCGCTTGGCCGAGAACAGCTCCTCGACGCCAACCCGCACGAGCGTGTCGACCGAGGTGGCGGTCGGCTTGCCCCGCCAGCAGAGCCGGAAGATGTCGGCGGCCGACTCCCTCGTGGGCCTCGTCACCTTGATCTTGCGGTCGATCCGGCCATCCCGCACGACCGCGGGGTCGAGGATGTCGGGCCGGTTGGTGGCGAGCAGCACGACCGCACCCGAGTCTTCGAGCCCGTCCATCTCGGCCAAGAACATGGGAACGATCGTCCGCTCGATGTGGGTGGTGATGTCGTTGCCCCGCTTGCACAGGATCGACTCGGCCTCATCGACGAAGATGACGGCGGGCGAACCAGTCTGCCGTTTGTGCTCGCGGGACCGCTCGAACATCGATCGGATCGCCTCTTCCGAGTTGCCGACGAACCGGTTGAGGATCTCGGGCCCCTTCACGTAGATGAACCCGCCGGTCGCCTGTTCGCCGTGGATCTTGGCGAGCGAGGTCGCCGTCGCCTTCCCGAGCATTGTTTTTCCACAATTACGAACCAAGATGCCATTCGCGACGAAGTTGCTGGCTTCGTTGACGGTGATGTCGAATACCTCGGCCTCGCCATCTGACTCGACGGAAATGACTTCGACCACACGTGCAAGAAACACAGGCAGAGTCCTGTGCCGGCGATGCCGTTTCGAGTGCTCCGACTTGGTCAGGACGACAAGATTGTCGGGCGTGTTGTTTGTTGGATCCTCGTCGTCATGGTGAACGTCCAGCTTTGGGTCGATGAATTGATAGCCATCAAGCACCTCCGATCGAATGACCGTGAGCCACGCATCCAACGACAGGCCATTCAACGCAGCCTCAGCAACAAGACGGTGTTCGGCCATCCGGTACACACCATCATGTCGGCGGGCATGCGGATGCTTCGCTAGAGCCGCATCACTCAGCGTCCAATAGCCGCCGGACAGATATCGCCCTCCGGTCGTAGGAGCTGCCTGCCCGTTGACCAGGACTCGCGAACCAGCCACCAACTCGTCTGCCCGAGTCCAGTGACCCCCGGGCTGCGCGATCTTGTGGTCGGGCGTCACGCGCAGAACCTTGCCGTCCGCCAAGGTCACACGGAGGACCGGCTTGCTACCACGGTCATAGGCCGCTACCACCTGACGGAGACGGAACTCTCCGTTGATGAAGCATCGGATCATCGTCGGGATTCGAGGATCCCACGCTACCGACCGTCCACCTGGACCAGACGCTCGCCTCCGGGTTTTCGCGCATGGCCACTTCTGCCGGCAATCGACACAGCGGCCGGCACCATCATCGGCATGCCGCCACGACGATCTCCGCTGCGAAGTCGAGAACGACCCGTTGGTGTTGAATCGACGGACCAGTTCACGGAGCGAGAGCCGAAACCCTTTGCCTGCTCGATTGATCATCACCTCCGCATCGCCGTCAACGCACCCCGGAGGCCCGTACAGCAACACCCCCTTGATCCGCCGCTTCCCGTACTTCTCGTAGAGGTCGGCGTGGAGGTGGGGGAGTTCGATGGCTTCGATCATCTCGGCCTTCGCGTCCTCCAGGCCGCCGATGTCCCCCCAGGTCACCCCGGTCGTCCCCTCGAACGAGTAGCGGGTGGGGGGCTTGCCGAGCGACTTCGTCACAACCGTGCCGGATGGATCGAGCAGGACGCGGTCCCCTTCTTCCAGGGGGGCGACGTCCGCCGCGACCAACACGACCTTGGGAATGCCGCCCGCCGCATCGACCTCGACGACCCCATCCTTGATGGCTCGGATGATGTGGACTTCGCCGGCCTGGACGGGTGGGACGATCGAGACGATCTGGGTGGTGTCGGGCTTGACCGCTACCGAGATGCCGACCTTGTAGGAGTCGGCGTTGGCGTCCGGGAGGGCGAGGTCGAGGTTGCGGCCGTCCGCCGCTACCGTCACGGTCCCGTGCTCCCGGTCGACCCGCAGGATGGTGGCGTGCTGGAGGGGTGGGGATTGGAGCCGCTTGATCGCCAGGTCCAGTTCGGAGATGCGGGTGGCCGCCTTGGCGAGCCCCTCGGTCAGCTCCTTCTCACGCGCCTCCAACTCGCGGATCCGCTTCTCCGAGAAGATGACGCGGTCGTCCTCCTGCTGGGAGGAGATGCCGCTGTATCGTCCGAACATGGCCATCACCCGTCCGACCTCTTGTTGCCGTGGCGGGGCGGGCGGGCCGCGTTCTTCGCCCGCTTCACCTCCATCTCGGCGACGAGGTCGATCTCGCACGTCTCCGCGACGATGGCCGTCTCCTTGAGGACCAATTCGAGCGCGACCTTGACGTCGACACGCCGGTCCTTCCGCCACGCTTCAACGGCATGGGTCAGGTAGTCGCGGATGGGCCGGAGCATCACCTCGATCGGCTGGAAGGGGTTGCGGAGGCCAAGCCCATCGGGCGCCCGGACGCTCCAGTCGTCTCCCCAGATCCCCCACAGCATCCCGGTCACCCGGATCGCGATATCGGCCAACTCCTCGGCGAGGGGGTCGGTCTGGATGAAGTGGCCGAGGACCGCCGCCTCCGCCTCCGTCACCTCCGTGTAGGTAAGGACGAGCTTCTGGGGGAGGTTGTCCCAGGTGGGCTCGTCGAACCCACTCGCCCGGATGACATCCAGGTTGAGGCGGCCCGATTCCTTGATGTCCATCGTCCTCTTCTCCGTTGTGCATTTGGGGCATGCGCCATGCCAGACAGCGCAGCCATCCCGTCCCTGTGGACACCTGACCTGCACGAGGTCCGTGCCGCACTTCAAGCAGATCATCGCCGCCACGATCATCGTCCTCATCGCCGCCACGCAACCCCGAGGAACTCGTCGAGGAGGGCGTCCACTTTGGGATCGGGCGATTCGACACGAAGGCGGTAGTAGTGGGCGAGCGCCTCAGCAAGCCGCTGGTAGTTCGCCCTCGTCTGCTCGCGCTCGCCAGGCCCAACCAACTCGACCTCCAGGTTGCCCATCGCCGTCACGGCCGCGTCGTAGATGGCACGGAACTTCCGGACCCCCGCTTCGGTGGGCGACTGGAACCCACGGACGATGGAGTCGCCGTCGCCATCCTCATCGTTGCTCACCGTCAACTCGATCGCGATCAACTTCATCGTCACCCTCCTCCCAGCAGCTTCCCGTCGGCGTCATGGAACGTGATCTTCCCGATCGTGACCGTGTCGTCCGGGTACTTGATCCACTCGACCTTCGAGTCGAGGGCGAGCTGACGCTGAGGTTCGCTGATGCGATACTCGGTCGCGAACACGACCCGCACGACCCCCTTGACGATCGCGTGCTGCAAGCACTTGATGCACGGCGAGAGCGTCGAGTAGAGCGTCTTGGGCCCGTCGAAGTCGCGGGCGAACAGGAGGGCGTTCATCTCGGCGTGGACGGTCCGGTGGCAACCGGAGTCCTCCCCGATCTTCAGGCAGCCGACATCGAGGCAGTGGGGTTGGCCAGGCAGCGACCCGCAGTAGCCGGCGCCCAGGATCCGGTGGGTCGCGTGCTCGACCAGTACGGCACCGACCCCACCGAGCTGGAGGGCCCGGATACAAGTCGTCCGCCTGGCCACCTGCTTGGCGATCTCGATGTTGACCTCGTCCCAGGTGGGGCGGACGTGCGTTTCGGTCGTGCTGGTCATGACGTCTCCCTGTAGTAGCCGGCCGCGTACGGTTTGGTCCCCGGCTTCGGCGGCAGGGACGGGTGGAGGGCGGGGGCGAACTCGGTCGTGTAGCAGACCACCCCGCCGTCCCGGGTGTTGTCGGGGCTGGCCTCGCAGATGGTGACCTCGTAGCGGACGTGCCCGTTGTCATCGACCCACCGGACCACACGGTTGCGCGAGTCGCGGTGGCTGGTGAGGGCGCCCGCGTAAAAGTCCCAGATGGCCTCCAGGTACCGGCGGACACCGGCGTCCCCTGGACCCGTGAACTCTCCGGTCGCGGGCGTGTAGGTGGTCGGGTTCAATGGCCCGCCCCCATGAAGAACGTCTCGCTCGCCCGGATGCCGTCCCGCGTGACCTCCACGAGCCCGTTGGTCCGGAGGAGCGACAGGTACGTGCCGAACGTCCCGCCCGACGCCGTGATGTTGATCTGCTCGCCAAGCTGTTCGCGGGAGAACACCTTGGGGTGGTTGTCGAGCAAGCAGTCGAGCATGTCGCGCGCACCCTTCGGCAACCGCGCCATCCAAACGCCCCGAGGATCGACCATAGGGGACGGGGGCGATGCCACCCGACCCTGCTCAGTGAGGTGGAAGGTCTCGTCGGGTCCCTCCTCTACCAACCCCCCAACCCGCAACATCGACAGGTACGTGCCGAACGTCCCGCCTGCATGCGACAGGCCCGCGAGCGTCCCGATCTGCACGCGCGTGAGGGTCTTGGGGTGGAAGAGGGCGAGGACGCCGAGCATGTTGCGCGCACCCTTCGGCAAGTCGAGCCCACCATGCCGCTCGGTCGGCACCAGCGAGCGCGCTGTCCCGTTCCCACCGTACTGCCGCTCGAACGACCGCTGCATCGAAGCGTCGCGCGTGGGCACGGTTGGGCCGGGCGGAACGCCAGGCGGCAATCCGGTCAGGGTGGGCGTCTCCTTGCGGGTCTTCTCGACCGCCATCTCGACCTTCACGGCGGTCGACTGGACTGCGGTGGCCAGCTCGCACGTACGCGCCAGACCTGCCTGTAGCTGGTCGACCTGATGGGAGAGGCGCCGGACCTCAGCGAGCAGCTCGGGGGGCACGTAGGGGACGCGCGTGGACGGCAACGCCTTGGCCGGCACGGTGGCCCGCTTGACCTCCCGCTCCAGCTCGGCGATCCGCTTGCGCAAGACAGTCGGGTCCGTCTGGGCGGCCCGCTCGACCACCTGCGCCATCGCCGTCCGGATCTCGTCCAGGTCGACGGGTGCGAGCGTCTTGGCGGTCATGGCCTTCTGACCGAACATGGGGGTGGCGGATGCGTCGTACGTCCGCTTCCGCGCCACATCAAACCTGCCCAGCACCTTGAGCCACTGGGGCGACCAGACGAACGCGGTCCCGACCGGCAACTCCTTGACGGCGTTGAGGTCGACCCGTTGGCCAACCTCCTTCTCGTCGATCCATCCCTTGATGGCCGCCCGCTCCTGTGGGCCCGACGTCTGGAGGACGACCAGCACCTCGGCCTGGTTGAGGACGTCCTTGTTGACCGCCTGGGGCCGCTGGCTGACGAGCGATGAACCGATCCCGTAGTTGCGGCCGAGCTTGCAGATGTCCTCCCAGGCACCCAGCATCCGCTCCTCACCCTTCTGGACGCGTTGCGGGCAGAACACCTGGGCTTCTTCGAGGATGATGTGGACGGGGGATCGGCCGGCCTTCTTGCGGTGGAAGAACTGCTCGGCGAAAGCCGTCACGAACTCCTTGCGCTCACCCTTGCGAAACGCCGAAACGTCGAGGACGGCCGAGCACCCCTTGTCGATGAAGAGGTTGGCGACGAGACGGCCCGCTCCCGGTTCGAGCGGGACGTCACCGTGATCACCGCCGAACACCGGGATGGAGATGCCCGACCCCTTCCCATCGGACCGGACCCGCAACCCCCACCAGTTGCCAACCGGATCCAGGATGATGACCTGGGCGCCGGCATCGAGCATCAATTCCGCCAGCTTACCGGCCGCGTACGTCTTGCCCGACCCCGATCGACCAAAGAACGCGAACTTCTGGGTGACGGCATCGAGCGGGAGGTCGAGACCGGCGGCGAGCTTCAAGGTCGACACGGTCCGTTACCTGTACCGGATGGATCGGACAAGTGTCAAGAGAAACTAGACCGATCGTACAAGATCGTCTAGGTTGGTGCAGAACGCGTCAGCCAGCAAGTCCATCAAGCCGGGTGGGCTTGGTGGATCGATCATCAGGATGACGACCCTCTTGCCCCGCCCCTTCGCCCATCCCGCTTCCCAGTGGGCATCGTTGCCGCACGGATAGACCAGCACGCAGCAGTCCGCCCGTTCCAGCGCAGCCTTGTCCATCTCGAAGGCGTCGCGGGCGATCGGGCTTTGCAGAGCATCTCGAAACTGCTCGGCGGTCCACGATTGCCACCGAGCGTCCAGCTCCCGCCACGGGAAACCATGCTCCCTGAAGTCGTAGACCTCGTGACCGGCCCCACGGAGACGAGCGACGACCTGTGGTTGATGATCGTTGCGCCAAGAGCTGGCCACGTAGATGTACACCTCTACCTCACGATCTGAGGGTAGCGATCGAACCAGTCGGCCCACCGGCGGAACACGCGCCACTCGTCCGGGCTGATCTGCGGCCACGACCACACGATGAAGCCGGAGATCGCTTCCGAGCCGTCCACGAAGCTGGACAGGAAATCGTGAAGGCGAGCGCCCGACTTCGCGCCGAACGCCGGGACCGACGGGACGATGCGGTCCCAGCCCCAACCACGCCAACTCGCGATTCCCTGGTCGACCTGGGCGGGCGTGACGTCGTAGAGCTGAGGGGAGCCCCACCCGGCCACATGGAAAAACTCTGACCACGGGAAGTTCCGGTGGTAGTCGGCCATCCCGTAGCTCGTGACCCCGAGGCTCCGCTTGCCAGTCAGCACTTCCAAGCTGCGGTCCATGAGCAGGGTGGCGGCATCCTGCATGGCTGCCTTCGAGCCGGTCGGCGGCGGCGCGTTCGGGTCCGCTTCCTTTTGGCCGGCCCGCGTGCCCGCCCCCTTCCACTTGTAGCCCAGCTCGGGATCGAGGATCCAACCGACCACATTGCCGGTCGTCGCCGCCACCATCTTGTCGACGAACTCGTCCTCGCGGCCGGCCCACGGGTACCCCCAGAGCCACGGGTTGATCCCAACGGTCGCGAACGCGTCGCCGTACCGCTTGATGTCCTCGACGGACGTGATCGTGGTGGTGCGGGGCTTCCCGCGCGACACG
>Ga0208779_1000073_pt1 | contig 14081 bp, 10 predicted proteins | sample Browns_TuleA_D1_FD_185645 | JGI IMG/M metagenome (GOLD analysis project Ga0208779, IMG submission 185645) | Natural and restored wetland microbial communities from the San Francisco Bay, California, USA, that impact long-term carbon... | ecosystem: Environmental > Terrestrial > Soil > Wetlands ...
CGCCATCGCGCATCGCAAGCGCTTTTCTGTTCGCGGCGGGGATTTTGTGGGCTGTGCCCGCGTCGGCGCAATACAGCGACGATGTCAACGATCTCCGCACGCGCGTGGAGAGGCTCGAGCGCGACCTGCGTGATCTGCAGCAGGAAGTCTATCGCGGCAATCAGGGCTTGCCGCGCAGTGGCGAAGGCCCCCCGCCGGCTGGCGCCGGCACGGGTACGCAGCGGATGAACGACATCGAGGCGAGCTTGCGTCAGCTGACAGGGCAGGTGGAAGAGCTTTCGCATCGCGTGAATGATCTTTCGACCAAGGTCGATCGTTTGCAGAACGAAATGAATTATCAGTCGGGCCAGACTGAAGGAGCGCCTGCCGGAAGCGATGAGAATGCGCCCCAGCAGCTGGCGCCGGGGCCGAGCCAGCTTGGCGCCGGAACACCGGGCAACAACGCGGCCGCGCCAGGCGCGGCGTCCGCCACGGGCGATCGCGTGCAGCTGAAACCGCCGGCGACGACGGCAACTGGACCGATCGTGGCAACCGGCACGGGCGGCCCCGTGCCCGGCAAATTCAACGCAGCGATGGATCTCTTGGCGCGGGGTTCCTATGACCAGGCGCGCTCGGCCTTCCGCGCCATAGCCGATCAGTACGCGACGCACCAGCTCGCCCCCGAAGCTTTGTACTGGACAGGCGATATCTCCTATTCTGCCAAAAAGGATTACGGCGAAGCGGCGCGCAGCTTTGCGGAGCTCTTGAAGAAATATCCCAAAGCGCCGCATGCGCCCGATGCCATGTTGAAGCTCGGCCAGTCGCTGATTGGACTGGGCCAGAAACAGGAAGGTTGTGCGACCCTTGCCGCATTCCCGGCGAAATATCCCGCGGCCAACAAGACGCTCCTCGCGCGCGCCAAGGCCGACGCCAAGAAAGCCGGCTGCAAGTAGCTCACTTGGCCGTCGCTTCGCGGCTGCGCTCGCCTCATTAAAGTGGTCGCGCGAAGCCCGCGCCGCGCTGGCTGTTTCCGGCGGCGGTGATTCGCTGGCGCTCATGCACTTGTTCGCCGGCTGGGCGCGCGAGAATAGAGTGGCGCCCCCGATCGTCCTCGTCGTCGATCATGGCTTGCGCGCAGGATCTGCGCGCGATGCGGCCAAGACTGCCGGCTGGGCGACGCAGGCGGGCTTGGAAGCACATGTTCTCACCCGGCACGGAAGCGGGCCGAAATCCGACATCGAGAACTTTGCGCGAGCAACGCGCTACCGTCTGATTGGCGAATGGTGCCGGGCGCAGGGCATCCATGGGTTGTTTCTCGCGCACACGGAAGAAGATCAGGCCGAGACCTTCCTGCTCAGGTTGGCGCGCGGCTCGGGCGTGGATGGACTTTCGTCCATGCAACCGCACGCTGCATATCCGATGGCCGGATTTCCGAAACTCGAATTGCTTCGGCCCCTGCTCAGGATGAAACGCGGCGAGCTGCGCGACTATCTGGCGGCGCGCGATCAGCCCTGGCTGGACGATCCGATGAACACGGACCCGCGTTTTGCGCGTACGCGACTACGAGCCTTGCTGCCTGTGCTCGACGCTGCCGGCATTTCCGTCTCGCGCATTGCAGGCGCGGCTGCGAATCTGTCGCGCGCTCGTCAGGCGCTCGACGCTATGACCGACACGCTTGTAGCCGAAGCTGTCATCTTTGACGCTGCCGGTTATGCGCTCTTGGATACGGTGGCGATTATAAAAGCTTCGCGCGAGATCGGCCTGCGCGTTCTCGCCAGAACCCTGATGATCGTCTCCGGCGAAATCTATCGCCCGCGCTTCGAGCGGCTGGAGCAGTTGTTCGATGCCATCGCTGCGGGCAAATTCGCTGCCCGCACGCTACATGGCTGCCGCGTCGCGCGCGCGCCCAAGCCTTGGTGCAAATTCGGCGAGCGCACACTGCTCGTTACGCGCGAGGCGCGAGCGGCAACTCGCGCGCCCAATGTGCTGTTGAAGCCGAACGCTCCGGCGGCCTGGGACAACCGCTTTCGTCTCATGCTTGCGGCTGAGGGCGCTCGCGGCCTTCACGTGGCCGCGCTGGGCGAGCGCCCGGAATTTACCGATGCACTCAGCCATATCCCCGCGCCTGCGCGCGCGGCGCTTCCGGCGTTGTGGCGCGGGCAAACCTTGGCGGCGATCCCGCATGCCAGGCCGGCGCTTGCAGGGCACCAAATTCTGACGGCTGCGTTCATCGGCTCTGACAGCGGAAGTGTCGATTAACCGCCCAGCAAATGGCGGATTGCCGCCACGCCTTAGATTTCTTAACGTCTTTATGACTGGCAGAATGTTATGAGAGTACCTATCTCTACGGGGGCGCACCGTGGGCGCCGCCAAGGAAAGGATCGCCGGTGACGAATTTCCGTAATCTCACGCTCTGGGTGGTGATAGCGCTGCTTCTGGTGCTGCTGTTCAACCTGTTCCAGAACTCCGGCTCGCGCACGAGCGGAAGCGCTATCCCCTACAGCGATTTCTACGAGCAGGTGGTGAGCGACCAGGTGAAGTCGATCACCATCCAGGGCGAGCAGATCACGGGCGAGCTCAAGAACGGCCAGCGTTTCAGCACGAGCTCGCTCAAGGGCGACGCCTCGCTCGCCCAGCAGCTGCACGACCACCATGTCAGCATCACGGTGACGCCCGGCGAGGAGAGCACGCCGACGCTGCTCAGCATCTTCATCAACTGGTTCCCCATGCTGCTCCTCATTGCCGTGTGGATTTTCTTCCTCCGCCAGATGCAGGCAGGCGGCGGCAAGGCCATGGGCTTTGGCAAGAGCCGCGCCAAATTGCTTACCGAGCGTCAGGGCCGCGTGACATTCGAGGATGTGGCGGGCGTTGATGAAGCGAAAGAAGATCTGAAAGAAATCGTCGACTTCCTGCGCGATCCACAGAAGTTCCAGCGCCTGGGCGGGCGTATTCCCAAGGGCGTGTTGCTGGTGGGACCGCCAGGCACCGGTAAGACCTTGCTCGCGCGCGCCATCGCCGGCGAAGCCAACGTGCCCTTCTTCACGATTTCGGGTTCCGATTTCGTCGAGATGTTCGTGGGCGTCGGCGCATCCCGCGTGCGCGATATGTTCGAGCAGGCGAAGAAGAATGCGCCCTGCATCGTCTTCATCGACGAGATCGATGCGGTCGGCCGCCATCGCGGTGCGGGCCTGGGCGGCGGCAATGACGAGCGCGAGCAGACGCTGAACCAGTTGCTGGTCGAGATGGACGGGTTTGAGACCAACGAAGGCGTGATCCTGATCTCCGCCACCAACCGCCCCGATGTGCTGGATCCCGCACTGCTGCGCCCCGGCCGCTTCGACCGCCAGATCGTGGTGCCCAATCCCGATCTCTCAGGCCGCGAAAAGATTCTCAAAGTCCATATGCGCAAAGTGCCGCTCTCGCCCGATGTCGAGCCCCGTGTGATCGCGCGCGGCACGCCGGGTTTCTCGGGCGCCGATCTCGCCAATCTCGTCAACGAAGCTGCCTTGCTCGCCGCACGGCGCGGTCGCCGCGTCGTCGGCATGAGCGAGTTTGAGGAAGCCAAGGACAAGGTGATGATGGGCGCCGAGCGCCGCTCGATGGTGATGACGGACGAGGAGAAAAAACTCACCGCTTATCACGAAGGTGGCCACGCTATCGTTGCGTTGAACGTGCTGGGCTCTGACCCCATCCACAAGGCCACCATCATCCCGCGCGGTCGCGCACTTGGCATGGTGATGCGGTTGCCCGAGCGTGACCAGCTCTCCATGACGCGGCAGAAGCTCCAGGCCGACCTCTGCGTCGCCTTTGGCGGGCGCATCGCGGAAGAGCTAATCTTCGGCTACGACAAGGTGACGACCGGCGCGCAGTCCGACATCGAGATGGCGACGCGCATGGCGCGCGCCATGGTGACGCGTTTCGGCATGTCGGACGATCTCGGTCCCATCGCCTATGGCGAAAATCAGGAAGAGGTCTTCCTGGGCCACAGCGTGTCGCGCACGCAAAGTGTCTCGGAAGCGACGGCGCAGAAAATCGACCAGGAAGTTCGCCGCATCATCGACGAGTGTTATCAGCGCGCTAAAAAGATTCTCTCGGAAAAGACGGCCGACCTGCACACGCTGGCGGCGGGCTTGTTGGAATACGAAACGCTGACCGGCGATGAGATCGTGGCTCTGCTCAAGGGCATCCGCCCCGTGCGCACGCCGTACGAGGAGCCCGCGCCCGAGCCACGTGCCGCCGCCGGCACGGTTCCGAGCGCTGGCCGCCCGCGTGCCGAGCCCGGCATTCTCACACCCGAACCCCAGCCGGGGACCTGAGCGCTGCATCCGATTATCTTCGGCGTCGTCAATATCACGGAGGATTCGTTCTCCGATGGCGGGCTTTATCTCAAGCCAGATGCCGCGCTCGCGCACGCGCACAAGCTTGCCAGTGAAGGCGCCGACGTGCTCGACCTTGGCGCCGCGTCGAGCAACCCGGACGCCAAGCACGTGCCGCACGAGGTCGAGATCGCACGTCTTGCGCCCGTTGTTGCCGCGCTGGAGAAAGAAGGGCGCAAGATCTCGATCGACACCTTCGCGCCGGAAACACAAGCCTGGGTGATCGGCCAAGGCGTCGACTATCTCAACGACATTCAGGGATTTCCCGACGAGAAAATTTATCCGGCGCTGGCAAAGGCCGAATGCAAGTTGATTGTGATGCATTCGGTGCAGGGGCGAGGGCCGGCCACGCGCGTAGCGGGCGACGCCTCCACGATCATGGATCGCATTCTCGATTTCTTTCACACCCGCATAGCTGCGCTGACCAAGGGCGGCGTCGCACGCGAGCGGCTGATCCTCGATCCGGGCATGGGTCTGTTTTTGGGCGCGGGCGTCGAGGTCTCGCTGACCGTGCTGCGCAGGCTGCCGGAACTGAAAGCAGCCTTTCAGCTGCCCATCCTGATCTCGGTCTCGCGTAAATCTTTCTTACGAAAATTGACAGACCGTGATGTGGGGCAGGCGGGTGCGGCCACACTGTCCGCGGAACTCTTCGCTGCCGCGCAGGGGGCCGACTATATCCGCACCCACGAGCCTGCGCCCCTCAAAGACGCCTTAACCGTCACGTCCGCTTTGCGTGGCTAGCCAGGCCGCCTTCATGTGTTGCTGGCCCGCGATTTGCTATTATCGGCCACGAGCGGCGAACCCAGACTGATGACCCGAACCCTATTCGGCACCGACGGCATTCGCGGATTGGCGAACACTTCGCCGATGACGCCCGAGATCGCGCTGAAAGTCGGCATGGCGGCGGGGCGCATCTTCACCCGCGGCGATCATCGCCATCGCGTGGTGATCGGCAAGGACACGCGTCTCTCCGGCTACATGATCGAGAACGCGCTAACCGCAGGCTTTACGTCGGTCGGCATGGATGTGTTTCTGTTCGGGCCGCTGCCCACGCCGGCTGTGGCCATGCTTATTCCCTCTTTGCGCGCCGACATGGGCGTGATGATCTCGGCTTCGCACAATCCCTATCACGACAACGGCATCAAATTGTTCGGGCCCGACGGCCGTAAATTGTCGGACGAGCGCGAGCGCGAAATCGAGTCCATGATGCGCAATGGCCTGCACGAAGGCTTGGTCGCGCCCGATCGCATCGGCCGCGCCAAACGCGTGGATGACTCCCAGGCGCGCTATGTCGAATTCGCCAAGCGCACGTTCCCGAAATCGCGGCGCCTCGACGGCAAGCGCATCGTCATCGATTGCGCCAATGGTGCCGCCTATAAGGTGGCGCCGCTGGTGCTGTGGGAACTGGGCGCCGAAGTCATCACGCTGGGCGTCGAGCCCAACGGCTTCAATATCAATCAGGATTGCGGTTCCACCGCGCCACAGGCAATGCAGAAAAAGGTCATCGAGCTGCGCGCCGATTTCGGCATCGCACTGGATGGCGATGCGGATCGCGTGGTGATGTGCGATGAGCGCGGCCGCATCATCGACGGCGACCAGATCCTGGCGCTGATCGCGCGTTCATGGTTGAAGAAGAACGCGCTCAAGGGCGGCGGCGTGGTTGGTACGGTGATGACGAATATCGGGCTCGAGCGTTATCTCGCCAGCATGAAGATGAAGCTCGCGCGCGCGCCGGTGGGCGACCGCTATGTCATCGAACAGATGGTACAGGGCGGTTTCAACGTCGGCGGCGAGCAGTCCGGCCATATTGTGCTGTCCGATTTCTCCAACACGGGCGACGGTTTGATCGCGGCGCTGCAGGTTCTGGCGGTGCTCGAGGAAGAAAATATCCCCGCGAGCAAGGCCGCGCATCTCTTCGAGCCGGCGCCGCAGGTGCTGGAGAATGTGCGCTTCAAGAACGGCTCGCTCTTGGACGACAAGAAAGTGATGTCGCAGATCGCCGTATGCGAGGCGCGGCTCAAGGGCGGCCGCCTGCTCGTGCGCAAGTCCGGCACCGAGCCCGTCATCCGCATCATGGCTGAAGGCGACGACGAAAAGCTGGTCCGCGAGGTGGTGCACGACGTGGCCAGCCTCATCCGCGACGCCACATGACTGCCAAACCCGCCCGCGTGCTCATCATCGCGGGCTCGGATTCAGGCGGGGGCGCCGGCATCCAGGCCGATATCAAGACAGTGACCGCGCTTGGCGGTTACGCCATGACGGCCGTCACCGCAATCACGGTGCAGGATACAACGGGCGTGCACGGCGTTCATGCCGTTCCCGTGACTATCGTCCGCGATCAAATGGTGCGCGTGCTCGAGGATATCGGCGCGGACGCGATCAAAACCGGCATGCTGGGCAGCGCCGAGGTGGTGGAAGCCGTCGCCGAAATTTTGCGCGCGCGCGCTAAGACTATTCCCGTTGTGGTCGATCCCGTGATGATCGCGAAGGGTGGAGCGAAGTTGCTGGACGACGGCGCGATTGCCGTCTTGAAGAAAGCGCTTCTGCCTCTCGCCGCAATCGTCGTGCCGAACGCGCCCGAGGCCGCCGCCCTCACAGGCCTGCGCGTCGTGTCGCCCGACGATCTGGTGCAAGCAGGGAAAGCGCTGCTTGCGCTCGGCGCGGATGCTGCTTTCGTCAAAGGCGGTCATCTCAAAGGCGAAACCATCACGGATGCACTGGCGACGAAGGATGGCGTGCAGTTGTTCCGCTCGGCGCGCATCGCCTCCACCTCCACGCACGGCACGGGCTGCACGCTTGCGTCGGCCTTTGCCGTCAGTCTTGCTCAGGGATTTTCATTGGAAGATGCGGCCGCGCGTGCGCGCGCTTTCGTGCAGGAGGCCATCCGCACCGCGCCCGGTTTCGGCCACGGTCACGGCCCGCTCAATCATATGCATAGTCTTCCCAAGAAATAAAAATCGTCATGGCCCGCGAATGCGGGCCACCCAGGTGACGCCCCACCACTCTGGCCTTCATCACCTGGGTCACCCGCATACGCGGGTGATGACACCTAACTCCTATCGTCCGATAAATGGATCTTTGACCAGGATGGTGTCCTCGCGTTCAGGGCTGGTGGAGAGAAGCGCCACATTGGCACCAATAAGTTCCTCGATGCGCCGCACGTATTTGATGGCGTTGGCGGGGAGTTTCTTCCAGCTGCGCGCGCCACGCGTGGAGTCGCCCCAGCCCTCCAGCGTTTCGTAAACCGGCTCGACGCGCGCCTGTTCGTTGGCATCCGCCGGCAGATGGTCGAGTGCTACGCCGCCCAGCCTGTAGCCCGTACAGATCTTGATTTCCTTAAATCCGTCCAGCACGTCGAGCTTGGTCAGTGCGATCCCATCGATGCCGCCAGTGATTACGGTTTGGCGCACCAACACGGCGTCGAACCAGCCGCAGCGGCGCTTCCTGCCCGTCACCGTGCCGAATTCGAGGCCGCGCTCGCCCAGCCGCTCGCCGATTTCGTCTTTAAGCTCAGTGGGGAAGGGGCCTTCGCCAACGCGCGTGGTGTAGGATTTCACGATGCCGAGCACATAGCCGATGTCTCGCGGCCCGCAGCCCGAGCCGGCCGCCGCCTGTCCCGCCACGGTGTTGGACGAGGTGACGTAAGGATAGGTGCCGTGGTCGATGTCGAGGAGGACGGCCTGCGCGCCCTCGAAGAGAACGCGCTTGCCCGCGCGCCGCGCTTCGTCGAGGCGGCGCCACGACGATCCGGCATAAGGCAGGATTTTTGGCGCCACCTCTTTCAGGGCCGCGAGCAGATGCGCCGCGTCGATCTCCTTTGCGCCGACTCCGCGGCGCAACGCATTGTGATGAGCGAGCAGTCGTTTCACCTTGTCGGTCAGCGTGGCGAAATCTTTCAGATCGACCACGCGGATCGCGCGGCGCCCAACCTTGTCTTCATAGGCGGGGCCGATGCCGCGCTTGGTCGTGCCGATGCGGAGCAGGCTTCCTGATTCCTCGCGGGCGGAATCGAGTTCGCGATGCACGGGCAAAATCAGCACCGCGTTCTCCGCCAGCACCAGGTTGTCAGGCGTGATAACGACGCCAACAGCTTTCAACCGTTCGATTTCTTCGAGAAACGCCCAGGGATCCACCACCACGCCGTTGCCGATAATGGAGAGCTTGCCTTTGCGCACGACGCCCGAGGGCAGCAGGCTCAGCTTGTAGGTGACGCCGTCGATGACCAGCGTGTGACCGGCATTGTGGCCACCCTGAAAGCGCACCACCACGTCGGCGCGCGCCGACAACCAGTCGACAAGCTTTCCCTTGCCTTCGTCGCCCCATTGGGCGCCGATCACCGCAACATTGGTCATTATCCCGTACCCAGATCACAAGCGCCGCGGGCGGAATCGTCCGGGCACGGTGATCGAATATAGCCGGGATATCGCGCGGCTGTCAGGAAAAATTCGTTCAGAACGCCAGCGCTTTGGCGTGCTTGACCAGAGCGAGCTTGCGGATGGCGGCGACCACGCTTTCATCCAGCGGGCCGTCGACTTCCACCAGCGCAATGGCGTCGGCGCCGGGCGCGCTTCGCCCGAGCGCAAACGAGGCGATATTTACCCCGGCGTTACCGAGCAGTGTTCCCAGCGCGCCGATGAAACCAGGCTTGTCCTCATTCACCACATAGAGCGTGTGTGGCGCGAATTCGGCGTCGAGGTTGATGTCCTTGACCTGAATGAGCCGTGGGCGGCCGTCGGAGAACACCGTGCCCGCCACGCGCCGCGTCGAGCCGCCCTCGAGCGTGACAATGACCTTGATGTAGCCCTCATAAATGCCCTGGCGCGGCCGGCGCGTTTCGCTGACCTTGATGCCGCGCTCCTGCGCCACGATGGGCGCATTGACCATGTTCACGTGGCTGAGGGCAGGCCTGAGCACGCCCGCCAGCACGGCCTGCGTCAGCGCGCGCTGATTCAATTCCGCGGCCGAACCTTCGTAGAGGATTTCCACGCCCGCCATGCTGGTTTCGACCAATTGACCCACGAACAGACCAAGCTTTTCCGCAAGCGCGATCCATGGGCGGATCTTCTGCGCTTCCTCGGCCGTGATCGACGGCATGTTAAGCGCGCTCGTTACGGCACCCGTAAGCAGGTAGTCGGAAATCTGCTCCGCCACTTGCAGCGCCACGTTCTCCTGCGCTTCCATTGTCGAGGCGCCGAGATGCGGCGTTGCCACGACCTTTTCGTGGCCGAAGAGCACGTTTTGCTTGGCTGGCTCTTCTTCGAATACGTCGAAAGCGGCCCCTGCGAGTTGGCCTGAATCCAATGCGGCCTTGACGGCATGCTCGTCCGCCAATCCGCCGCGGGCGCAATTGATCAGGCGCGCGCCCTTCTTCATGCGCGCGATGGCCTCGGCCGAAATGATGTTGCGCGTCTCGGGCGTCAGCGGCGTGTGCAGCGAGACAAAATCCGCTCGCGCCAGAAGATCGTTCAGTTCCACCTTTTCGACGCCGAGCGCCACCGCGCGCTCCGGGCTGAGATAGGGATCGAAGGCGATCACTTTCATCTTCAGGCCCTTGGCGCGGTCGGCAACGATGGAACCGATATTGCCGCAGCCAACAAGGCCTAGCGTCTTGCCGTACAGCTCCACGCCCATGAAGCGGTTCTTTTCCCACTTGCCGGCCTGGGTGGAAGCGTTGGCCGCGGGGATATCGCGCGCGAGCGCCATCAGGAGTGAAATCGCATGCTCGGCCGTGGTGATGGAATTTCCGAACGGGGTGTTCATCACGATGATGCCGGCAGCGGTGGCGGCGGCCACGTCGATATTGTCGACACCGATGCCGGCACGGCCCACGACTTTCAACTTCTGCGCCGCCTTCAGCACATCGGCCGTAACCTTGGTGCCGGAGCGAACGGCCAAGCCGTCGTAATCGCCGATGATGGCGATCAATTCTTCCTTCTTCAGCCCGACTTTGGTGTCGGCATCGAGCCCGCGCTCTTTGAAAATGGCGACGGCGGCCGGCGACAGTTTGTCGGCGATGAGAACGCGCTTGGCCATGTCAGTGCAGCTGCGTCTTGCGCGTATAGAACGGCTCGTAGCGCATCAGCATGTTCCCCAGCGCCACGCGCACGGCGTCGGCGCCGATCTTCATGGCGGCCACGCGCGTGCCTTGCGGGAGCGGCTTCACCACGCGCTCGATCTCTTGCGCCAGCGGCTCCCACAGCCCTTCCATCTTGACGCCCACGATCGGATGCGGCGGCTCATCGCGCCCGGCGATCGCCATTTGTGCGATATAGGCCGCCTCGACCTGGGGCCGCGAGGCAAACAGATTGCTCAGTGCATTGGCGATCGCTGCGGGAAACACAGCAGGCTTTGAGATCAGAACCTCGCCAGCGGCCTTTTTGCCCATGGTGCTGTCGGGATGCATCACTTCCGACAGCTCTTCGGGCAGCAGTTCCTTCATGTAGTCCGAGCCCGGATTGAGCACGAAGTAGGCGCCCTTGGTCGTGGTGAAGAGATCGCGCCCCTTCATGGTGAAATACTGAGGGTGCTCCTTCGCGTATGGCCCGATGCGCGCTGTCGAGCTGAAGATCGGATGATAGATGCGATTCTTGAACTCGATCTGGGTCAGGCGGATCTTTTGACCATCACCCTGCTTTTCGGCCAAGCCGAGTACAACGATCTCGGAGTCGAGCAGCAGCCGGTAGAAACTGGGCCAAGCGGCAGAATTGACGGCCGCTTGCACGAGCACATGCTCGAGATCGTTTTCCGGAACGAACGCCATCAGGCGGCAGCCCGGGTCTGGCTCTTGACCTGCGCGTAGGCCCAATCGAGCCAGGGCGTCAGCGCCTCGAGGTCGGCGCGCTCGACGGTCGCCCCGCACCAGATGCGCAGGCCCGCCGGCGCATTGCGGTGGCCAGCGATGTCATAAGCCACGCCTTCCTTCTCCAAGAGCCCCGCGAGTTTCTTGACGGTGTCCGCGCGCGCGGCTTCCGGCATCGAAGCGCACCAGGGATCCGTAATCTTGAGGCACACAGAGGTGGGCGAACGGAAGCTCGCGTCACGCGCCAGGAAATCCACCCAATTGCTTTCCTCAACCCAAGCCGCGAGCGCGTTGAAGTTCGCCTCCACGCGCGTATACAGCCCGCGCAAGCCGCCGATGGATTCCGCCCATTTCAGCGTGTCGAGCCAATCCTCGACGCACAGCATCGATGGCGTGTTGATCGTCTCGCCTTCGAACGTGCCTTCCATCAGCTTGCCGCCTTTGGTTAGGCGGAAAATCTTGGGCAACGGCCATGGCGGGCAGTAGGACTCAAGGCGCGCCGCCGCGCGAGGGCTGAGCACCAGCATGCCGTGCGCGCCTTCGCCGCCCAGCGCCTTCTGCCAGGAGAACGTCACCACATCGAGCTTGTCCCACGGCAGCTCCATGGCGAAGGCGGCCGACGTCGCATCGCAGATGGTCAGGCCTTCGCGGTCGCTCGCGATCCAGTCGCCGTTGGGCACGCGCACGCCCGAGGTCGTTCCGTTCCACACGAACACGGCGTCGTGCTTCGGGTCGGCCTGGCTCAAATCGGCAAGCTCGCCATAGGGCGCGCGGATGATGCGGCTGTCCTTGATCTTGAGCTGTTTGAAGACGTCGGTGACCCAATCCTCGCCGAAACTTTCCCAGGTGAAAGCGTCGACGGGCTTGGGCCCCAAGAGCTGCCACATCGCCATTTCCATGGCGCCGGTGTCGGAGGCGGGCACCACGGCGATGCGATAGCCCGCCGGCAGTTCCAGCACGCGGCGCGTGCGGTCAATCGCTTCTTTGAGCTTTGCTCTGCCGAAAGCCGAGCGGTGCAGCCGCGACAGCGCTGCACCCTTCAAAGCCTCTGCGGTCCAGCCCGGCCGCTTGGCGCAGGGTCCAGACGAAAAAAAAGGCCGTGCTGGGCGCACGGCCGGACGCGATCCGGTCATGATCCATCCCTTTCAGAATGGTTGCGCTTCGTTGGGGAAGCGTGGCCCACGCGCTCTATAGGGGATTCGCGGGATGCGCGCAAATTGGCCCCTGTTCACGCATTGCGACGAAGTTCTCCATTTCACGCATTGCGACGAAGTTCTCCATGCGCCTGCGCCACGATTTGCCAGGCACCCCATAAATTGATCGCGGCGATAATTATGCCCGCCGCCAGATCGGGCCAGGCTTTGGCGAGTAATGCGACCGCGCCCGCGGTGACGATCGTCAGCGCGTTGACCACCGTATCGTTGCGTGTGGACAGCCAGATCGAGCGTACGCTGGCGTCGCCATGCTTGTGCGGGGACAGGCGATAGGCGCAATAGGCGTTGACCGCGAGCGCCGCCGCCGCCGTTTCCGCCATCGGCCAGGGTGCTGGCATACCGCCATAGATCAGGCGCGCGATCACTTGCGCCACCGCAACGAAGCCGACGCCATACATGGCGTAGCCCACGCCGAGGCCGGCCCAGGCCCGCCGCTGTGCCGGCCACGCCAATGCCAGCACGCCTAAGGCATAGATGCCCGAATCCTCAAAGAAATCGATGGCGTCGGCCAAGAGCGCGGTCGAGCCGATCCACCAGCCCACGCCGCCCTCGATGAAGAACATGAGGAGGTTGAGAACAGCGCTGACAATCAGCGCGGAACGATAGGCGGGATCGAGATGCTTCAAACTTCGATCTTGCCTTTCAAATAGAGTGCACGAGGGCTCCGCTGCGCGAAGGCGTCGACCTGCCACATTTTAAGTTTCACGGTCCCGCCTCATGACCCCCACCCGACCCGCTTACGCGGGTCGACCTCCCCCTTTCAAGGGGAGGTGGCAGAAGATGAGTGAAATTGCTCCTCCCCCTGAAAGGGGGAGGTGGGGAGGGGGTCGATTCAGCCCGCGTCGAGGGTAGCCGCGCGCTTGGCGGTCAGCGCCTGCTTCATCGCCTGTTGCAGCTTGTCGAAGGCGCGCACTTCGATCTGGCGCACGCGCTCGCGGCTGATGTCGTATTTCTTGGAAAGTTCCTCCAGCGTCGCCGGATCGTCGCGCAGGCGGCGCGCCTGGAGGATGTCGCGCTCGCGCTCGTTGAGCTCATCCAGCGCGGCCGAGAGCAGCGTGCGCCGCTCTTCCAACTCGTCGCTCTCCGCCATTTGTGTTTCCTGATCGAGCGTGTCGTCTGTGAGCCAGTCCTGCCATTCCATGTCGCCTTCTTCGCCCACCGGCGCGTTCAGCGATGAGTCGCCCCCCGACATGCGGCGGTTCATATTCACCACTTCTTCTTCCGGCACGCCCAACTTCTTGGCGATGGTTTCGACCTGATCGGGGCGCATATCGCCTTCATCGAGTGCTTCGATCTGTCCTTTGACGCGGCGCAAATTGAAGAAGAGTTTTTTCTGCGCGGCCGTGGTGCCCATCTTCACTAGGCTCCACGAGCGCAAGATGTATTCCTGGATGGAAGCGCGTATCCACCACATGGCGTAGGTGGCGAGCCGGAAGCCCTTCTCGGGCTCGAAGCGCTTGACCGCCTGCATCAGGCCGACATTGCCTTCGGACACGACTTCCGAAATCGGCAGGCCGTAGCCGCGATAGCCCATGGCGATCTTGGCGACCAGGCGGAGATGGCTGGTGACGAGCTTGTGCGCGGCTTCACGGTCGCCGTGTTCACGCCAGCTGCGCGCCAGCATGTATTCTTCCTGCGGTTCCAGCATGGGGAACCGGCGGATTTCGTCCAGATAGTGTGAAAGGCCGGATTCGGCCTTAAGTGCCGGCAAAG
>Ga0208779_1000075_pt1 | contig 13977 bp, 12 predicted proteins | sample Browns_TuleA_D1_FD_185645 | JGI IMG/M metagenome (GOLD analysis project Ga0208779, IMG submission 185645) | Natural and restored wetland microbial communities from the San Francisco Bay, California, USA, that impact long-term carbon... | ecosystem: Environmental > Terrestrial > Soil > Wetlands ...
CCGTGGAGCACTCCTTCAGCGCGTGGTCGCAGCGGCCGTCGCGCTTGCAGGCAGCACCGGGCACGCCTCGCCGACGGGGCGCCCATCACGTACGTAGCTGCCCAGTTTGGCCATTCGAAGCCAACTACCACGCTCCAGTTCTATGCCCACTGGCCGCCGACCGGGCGTCAGCATTTCGTGGACGACCTGGCGGGCCGAAGGCGAAGAAGAAAGCTCCTCGCTCTGACCTCCGTGGGCACCGATTGGGCACCGAAGCAGTTCGGGCGCTACCGATGCTCCGGAAGCGCCCGAAATGATTGGTGGGCCGTCAAGGACTCGAACCTTGGACCCGCTGATTAAGAGTCAGCTGCTCTACCACTGAGCTATGCGCCCTGGCCGCCCGTCAAGCCGGGAATTGCCACGGCTATAGCACCGGGCGGTTGAAATCAGAAATCATCTGATTTCTGATCTCTGACTTCCGGCTTCCGCTTCACACCACACCGCTGGCATGGCGCGGGGTTTCGACCTGACGGTGGACATGCACGCTCATCAGCAGGCCGAAGCCGAACATCACCGTCATCATGGCGCTGCCACCGTATGAGATCAGCGGCATGGGGATGCCAACCACCGGGATCAGGCCCATCACCATGGCGCCGTTGATCATGATGTAGAGGAAGAAGTTCGCCGTGATGCCCATGGCGAGCAGCCGTCCGAACTGGTTGCGCGACGACATCGCGATTTTGACGCCATAGGCGATCACGACGGCGAAGAGCACGAGCAACGCGATGCTGCCAAGAAAGCCGAATTCTTCGCCCACGTTGGTGAAGATGAAATCCGTTTCCTTTTCGGGAAGGAAATTCAATCGGCTTTGCGAGCCTTGCAAGAATCCTTTGCCGGAAATGCCGCCCGAGCCGAGTGCGATCTTCGCCTGCGTGATATTCCAGCCCGCGCCTTGCATGTCGGACTCGGGATCGAGAAAGGTGAGCACGCGCTGTTTTTGATAATCGTGCAGCAGGAATTTCCATGCCAGCGGCACGGCCGCGGCGACCGATGCCGCCGCAGGCACGATCCAGTACCAGGAGAGACCGGCCAAAAAGAGCAGAGCGAATCCGCCGAGGGCGAGCAACATCGCCGTGCCGAGATTGGGCTCGAGCAGAACCAGACCCGCGGGCAGCGCAATCATGGCGAGGCAAATGACCAGATTCAGCGGCCGCGAAACTTCGTTCGGCCCCAACATGCTGAGATAGCGCGACAGCGCCAGCACCATGGCCACTTTCATCAATTCCGACGGCTGCAACTGGATTGGCCCGAAGTCGAGCCAGCGTTGCGCGCCCAGTCCGACATGGCCAACGAGCTCGACGACGATGAGAAGAATGAGAGCAACGGCATAAGCCGGATAGGCGAGCGCCATCCATATTCTTATGTCGATGCAGGCAACAACAATGAGCACGAGAAATCCAGCAATGAACCGCAACATTTGCTGCTTGGCCCAGGGTTCGAAATGCCCGCCCGCCACCGAATAGAGCATCGCAAAACCGATACCGGCGATGACTGTGATCAGCAGCACAAAACCCCAATTGATCTCGAGCAGCTTGTCGCGCAGGCGCGCGGTGCGGCGATGCATGGCATAGGGGCGCGGCGTCATAGCGTCTGCCCTATGGACGCCGCTTTCACGGGATAAGCGGTCTGCAATTTCACGGGATCGCGCTGCTGGGCGAAGAGCAGTAGGTCGCGGGCGATCTGGACCTGGAGGTGGGGGCCCGTGGCGCCATGCTCGATCAGCACGACGCAGGCATAGCGTGGCTGCTCGACGGGCGCATAAGCGACGAACCAGGCATGGTCGCGCAGATTCCATGGCAGCGACTCATTCTTGCGCACGCCGGCCATGTGCTCCTCGCGCGTGATCACGCGCACCTGCGCGGTGCCCGTCTTGCCCGCCATCTCGTAGCCGGGCTCGGTGATGCGCCAAGCGTAAGCCGTGCCGCCAGGCTCGTTGGCAACACCGTTGAGACCGGAGCGGATTTTCGTCAGCGCGTCTTCCGAGAAGGGTAAGGGCGGCGGCGTCATCCGCGCCTGCGCGATGCCGCCCACCATGTGCACGATGCGCGGGGATAGGGCTTTGCCGCTGGCGATGCGCGCCGCCATGGTGGCGAGCTGGATGGGCGTCGTCAGCACGTAGCCCTGACCGATGCCGGTGACGAGCGTTTCGCCCGGTTGCCAAGGAACCTTGTAGGTCTTGAGCTTCCATTCCTGGCTCGGAATCAGGCCGCTGCGCTCGCCGGGGATTTCGATGCCCGTGGCGCGTCCAAGCCCGAGCGCCCGCGCCGTCTGCTCGATGGCGTCGATACCGACGCGCCGCGCTGTCTCGTAGAAGAAGACGTCGCAGGAATGCTTGATGCCGTCGCGCAGATCCATGCGGCCGTGGCCGCCCTTCTTCCAGCAATGGAAGGTGTGATTACCGAGCGTAAGGCCGCCCGTGCAGAAGACGGAATAACCCGGCTCAGCCACGCCGGTCTCGACAGCGGCTGTTGCGATCACCGGCTTGAAGGTCGATCCCGGTGGATAGGCGCCCGATAGCGCCTTGTTGATCAACGGCTTGTGGTCGTTGGTCATCAAGTCGTTCCACTGCTCGGACGTGATGCCCACATTGAAGGCGTTGGGGTCGAAGCCAGGGGTGGAGATCAATGCGAGCACATCGCCCGTGGCCACGTCCATCACCACGCAGGCAGCACTTTCATCCTTCAGCTTGTCGTAGGCGAAGCGCTGAATTTCGCGGTCGATGGTAAGATAAACGTCTTCGCCCGCGGTGCCTGGCTCGCGTGACAGTTCGCGGATGACGCGGCCATAGGCGTTCACCTCCGCCCGGCTTGCGCCCGCTTTGCCGCGGATGGCGGGATCGTAGGTCTTCTCGATGCCACGCTTGCCGATGCGGAACCCCGGCACTTGCAGCAGCGGATCCCTGTCGTCGCCTTCCTTGTCCTCCGGCGACACGGCCGCGACATAGCCAAGAACGTGCGACAGCTCTCCGGCATAAGGATAGTCGCGCGTTTCGCCGACATCGGGTTGCACGCCCGGCAGATAAGGCAGGTCGAGGTTGAGCCGCGCGTAATCCTCCCAGCTCAGATTCTCGATCACGGTCACCGGCACGAAGGCCTTGTTGGTGGCGACGTCCTTGAGCACACGCGCACGGCGGCGTTCATCCAGCGGGATGACTTTCGCCAGCGTATCGAGTGCTGCGGCCACACTGCCATGCACCTGCTCCGGCACGATGAAAGCGCGGTAGTTGCGCCGGTTCGAAGCGAGCGCGATGCCAAAGCGATCGATGATACGCCCACGTGGCGGGGCCAGCAGGCGCTGGTTGACGCGATTGTCCTCCGCCCGCGTCATGTATTGATCGCCCTGCATGATCTGCAGGTGGTAGAGGCGGCCGGCAAGGATGCCGAATATGGCTGTCATGCCACCCGAGACGATGACGGCGCGGCGGCTGAAGGTGCCGTAGCGGCTCTTGTCCTTGTTCTCGAACATACGCATCAGTCGTCGCGCCTAATCCTCTCGTCTTGGACCGATGAAGCGGCGATGCAAACGGTTCATGATCGCAGCCAGCAACGGATAGAATGCGACTGTCACCGCGCTTTGTAGAAGCACGGGCGCAGCGGGCGGCCACTGCCAATACGCGAGTGCGGCGAGCGCATAGGCCGTGCCCGCCGCGATGAACATGGCGGCGGCGAAACCCAGCACGGCGCCAGACCCTGAAAGGCCGGCGAGCGAATCCTGCTGCCGTTCCGAGAAGGCATAGGCTGCGAGGAAGCCGCCGCCCCAAACGCCAGGCGCGCCACCGGACAGCAGGTCTTCCAAAAGCCCGAGGCCGAGGGCCGCAATCGGTGGCATGAGATCGGGGCGCACCAGCGCCCAGAAGTAGATTGGCGCCAGCACGAGCTGCGGCGCCGGGATCAGCCCACCGGTCACTGACACGGGCAGATTGACCATCATCACCAGCACGACGCCGAACGATACTGGTATCAGCACGATGAACGTGCGGATCACGAAACCCAGGACTGATTGTCCGCCCATTACATCTACTCGTCGCTTGGTGTGACGTCCTCGTCGACCGGTGTGCGCGGTCGCTGTGGTGTGTTGGCCGCTGCCATCCCGGGTGACAGCCGCGGCAACGGCGCTGGCCCCGTGAGCGCGTTGGGCGACGTCATCGGCTCGGGCTGTCCCGGTGCGGGCGCGTCCACGATATCGCCCGATGTGAACTGCCGTGTCGCCGGCAGTTCGGCGGCCGCTGCGCCGGGCGGCGGCTCGACCGGCGCCTTGTAGTCGAGCACATGAACAAAGTCTGCGGCATCCGCATTGCTGAACAGCGCCACGCGCAGCTCATCGCCATCGGCGACAACGAGGCCAACCGGCAGATCGGGTGGCAACAGACCGCCATCACCCGAAGACATCACGCGATCGCCGGCCTTCACCTTGCCGCCTAACTCATGAATTTGCAGCTCGGGCGCCGGTGTGTTGTCGCCCGCGAGAATGGCGCGATGGTTCGACGGCGTGATGACGACGGGGATGCGGCTATTGAGATCAGTGAGCAGGATGACCCACGAGGAACGCTGGCCAGCGAGATAGATGCGGCCGATCAGCCCGCGATCGTCCACCACCGCCTGCCCCGACTTCACGCCCTGCGCCGTGCCGGCATTGAGAATCATCGTCTTGACAAAGGGGTGGCTCGACTGGCCGATCACGCGCGCGGAAATAGACGGCAGTTCGGAATTCGCCACTGCGTGCAAGAGCAACTCGTAGCGCTCGATGCGGCGCTCGAGCGTCAGCGCCGCGTTCTGCCAGCGCTTCAGTTCCGCGTTCTCGCGTTTGAGCCGCAGATTTTCCTCGTAGACCGAAAAGAACGTGCCGATGCCTCCGACCCAACGCTCGATGCCGGCCAGGGGATCGCGCACCTGCTCTAGGATAGGTGCTACCCAATCGGAAATCTTGGCGCGCGCGTGATCGAAGATGGAGGCCTCGGCTTTGCCGAGGAGAACGATGACGATGGCTACAACCGCGCAAATCGCAAGCGGAAGCTGGGCAGCGCCAGCGCCGCGCCCCCGTGAAAGCCTCCACCCGTTACTCACCATTTTGCCCCGTCCCTAAAGGACACTTGTTGGCACCATCAGAACGCAGTCGTCAGCACATGCCGCATGTGCTTGGCGTTTTCCAATGTCTTGCCGGTGCCGAGCGCGACACACGAGAGTGCATCGTCGGCGATCGAGACCGGCAAGCCCGTCTCATCGCGCAGAACCTGATCAAGATTGGCCAGCAGCGAGCCGCCACCGGTCAGCACAATACCCTTGTCGACAATGTCGGCGGCGAGCTCGGGCGGCGTCGCTTCCAGCGCCACTTTCACCGCCTCGACAATCGCGCCGACGGGCTCGGTCAGCGCTTCGGCGATCTGGCGCTGGCTGATGGTGATTTCCTTAGGCACGCCGTTGAGCAGATCGCGGCCCTTGATCTCGACGCTCACGCCGTTGCCTTCGGCGGGCGGCGCGGCTGAGCCGATTTCCTTCTTGATGCGTTCGGCGCTCGCCTCGCCGATGAGAAGATTATGGTGGCGGCGGATATAGGCAATAATCGCCTCGTCCATCTTATCGCCACCCACGCGCACCGAGCGCGAATAGACGATGCCGCCCAGCGACAGCACCGCCACTTCCGTCGTGCCGCCGCCGACATCCACCACCATCGAGCCCGTGGGCTCGTTGACGGGGAGCCCTGCGCCTATGGCGGCCGCCATCGGTTCCTCGATGAGATAGACGCGGCGCGCGCCGGCGGAGAGCGCGGATTCCTGTATGGCACGGCGCTCGACGGCCGTAGAGCCGGAGGGCACGCAAACGATGACCATCGGGTTGGCGAAGGAGCGGCGGTTGTGCACCTTGCGGATGAAGTGCTTGATCATTTCTTCCGCCACTTCGAAATCGGCGATGACGCCATCGCGCATCGGCCGGATGGCTTCAATGTTTCCTGGCGTGCGGCCCAGCATCATCTTGGCGTCGTTGCCGACGGCCAGCACCTGCTTCTTGCCGCCCTTGTTGACGATGGCGACGACCGACGGCTCGTTGAGCACGATGCCACGGCCCTTGACGTAAACGAGCGTGTTCGCGGTCCCGAGATCGATCGCCATATCGCTGGACAGCATGCCGAAGAGACTACCAAGCATGAATTACCCGCTGTTCTCCCTGTGAATCGCGAAAGCGATCCGTGTACGGTTGATATGATCTGTGTACGCCATCCACCTTCCGCCGCGTTCCTGCGACAGCATGCGCGAAGGAGGAGGCGTGGGCCACGGGAACTGTGGCAAAGCACGGAGATGATTGCATCCTCCGCCCTTGCCTTCGTCCCGTTGTCATCGCCGGACTGCCGTTCGGCCCGCTGGACCGGTTCGTGAGCCTTCAACTAGCGGCTAAATGCCCATAAACACGAGCGCTTTCCCCGCTGTTCACAAGCTTTTACGCCGATTTGGCGCGGGCTAGCAAGGAATGTCGGCCATTTTGCATAGGCGTTAAGAGGCGGTTTCCGGCCCGCGTGAGCGCGATTAACGCCAGTTTAGGGACGCTAGGGCAGTATCGCGGCATGGCCGACCGGCAACCCGCGTTCAAGCTCACAGAGAAAGCGCCCGATCACGTCGTCTTCAGCCAGGGCGAGGCGGTGGAACACCCCGATCTCAAGGCCCTGCTTGCGCTTTGGAACGAGAAACGCTGTGAGCGGCGCATGCCCATGCGGGCGGATTTCACGCCGCATGACATGCGGACTTATCTGCGGCGCATTCATCTTTACGACGTGCTGGACCACGGGCGGAACTTTCGCATCCGTGTCATGGGGACGTCACTGACGATTGGCCTAGGTTCCGACCCAACCGGTAAGCTGATCACCGAGCACCCCGATACCCAGGCCGGACACCGGTTTATGCTGATTCTCCAGCATGTTGTCTCGGTTGGCCGCCCGGTCCGGGTAGTAGCCGACCACCTGATCCCCGAGCGGCTCTCCACCATGCAGACCGAGGCGCTCTGGCTGCCACTGGGCGAAAAGTCGGTCGAGCAGGTCCTCGCCGCCTCCATCATTGCCCTGAACAGGTATTAGTGCGGCCTCACCCGCCGCTTAGGGCTTGGACGATTTGCACAGAGTCGGTCGGGCGCAAGCGGCTCGCCGTATCGAAAACCTGCTCACCATTGATGAAGAACCGCATGTGCCGCCGCATGCGCTCCTGCTCGTCGATCATGCGGAAGCGGATTCCAGGATAGCGGCGATCAAGATCGGCCAGCACACCGGCCAGCGTGGCGCCCGCGGCCTCAACCTCGCGCGCGCCCGTGTAGGAGCGCAGCGGCGCCGGAATCAGCACTTTCATCCGATTTCCGCCGTCTCCACCGCGTAAATCTCGGGCAGATTGCGTGCGATACAGCCCCAGCGCTTGCCTTCGTCGCGGCTCATCCAGACTTCGCCAGCCGTGGTGCCGAGATAAAGGCCGACCCGCTCGCCGCCGTCACGCGTCATCGCCTGGCGCTTCACCGTCCACCAGCCCTGCGATTTCGGCAAGCCATCGTCGAGGCGCTGCCAGCTCTTGCCCGCGTTGCGCGTCACATAGGCCGCGGGCTTGCCGCCGGGACTTGTGCGCGGCCAGACGGTGGTGCCGTCCATCGGAAAGACCCAGGCGGTGTCGTCGTCGTGCGGATGCACGACCATGGGGAACCCAATGTCGCCGACCTGTTTGGGCATGTTGCGGCCGATGCGGACCCATTGTTTCGACGGCCGGTCGAGCCGGTAAATGCCGCAGTGGTTTTGCTGGTAAAGCCGGTCCGGGTTGCTCGGGCACATGCGAATGCAGTGCGGGTCGTGCACGGCCAGATTGCTGCGTTCGAAGCCTTCGACCACGTCGAGGCCATCCACGATGGCCGTCCAGGTGCGGCCGCGGTCTCGCGATTCATGCACGCCGCCGCCTGACATGCCGAAATAGAGATGCGCGGGGTCGCGCGGGTCCACGATGATGGAATGCATCTTGGGGCCGTCAGGCGTGCCGTCCTGCGCCGTGCCCATCCAGTCGCGGAACTGCATGTCGTCGTTGACGCTCGTGAACGGATTCCAGGTCACGCCGGCATCGGTTGAGCGGAAGATACCCTGCGGCGACGTGCCCGCGTACCAGGTATCCGGCTCATCCGCGTGGCACGGCGTGAGCCAGAAGGTGTGATCGACGGCACGGCCGTTTTCGCCCTTGGCAAAGGCGGGTGGGCGCGCGGCTTCCTTCCAGGTTGTTCCATAGTCGGTGGAGCGGAAGATTGTGGGGCCAAGGTGCCCCGTCTTGGCGGCCGCCAAAAGCGTGCGGCCGTCGCGCGGATCCATCACGACGTGGTTGATGATATGGCCGAGAAAGTGCGGCCCGTCCATGCGCCAGGATTTTCTTTGCGCGTCGCCGTGAAGCAACCAGGCGCCTTTGCGCGTGGCGACAAGAACAATAAGCCGTCGTGCGTTGCGCTTGCGGGCCGAGCTTTTCTTCTTTGTCCGTTTTTTTGCCGCCACCGGTCACTCCTTCTTGCTCAGCCACGGCATCATAGCACGCAGGCGTTGGCCAACGTCTTCAATCGGATGTTTCGCTGCCCGCGATCGCATGGCTGTCAGCTTCTTCTGGCCGGCCTTGTTCTCGGCCATCCAGCCGCGGGCGAACTTGCCGGACTGGATGTCGGCCAGCACGCGCTTCATCTCGGCTTTCACCGCGTCGTTGACGATGCGCGGGCCAACCACGTATTCGCCCCATTCGGCCGTGTTGGAGATCTTCTCGTTCATGCCGGCAATGCCGCCTTCGTAGATCAGCTCGGCCAGCAGCTTCACCTGATGCAGGCATTCGAAATAGGCCATCTCGGGTTCGTAGCCGGCCTCGACCAGCGTCTCGTAGGCCGCGCGGATGAGATTGGCCTGCCCGCCGCACAGCACCACGCCTTCGCCGAACAGATCGGTTTCCGTTTCTTCGCGGAAGGTTGATTCCATGATGCCGGAGCGGCCGCAACCGATGGCAGAGGCATAGGAGAGCCCAAGCTTCTTTGCCTGCCCCGTGGCGTCCTGTTGCACGGCCAGCAGACAAAGCAATCCGGAGCCGCGCTCGAATTCCGAGCGCAATTGATGCGCCGGACCTTCGGGCGCGACGAGAATGATATCGAGATCGGCGCGCGGCTTGATCACCTGATAGTGCACTGCGAAACCATGAGCGAAGACGAGTGTGCTGCCCTTCTTTAGGTGCGGTGCGATCTCCGCGTCATAGACATCGCCCTGAAGTTCGTCGGGCAAACCCATGGAGATGACATCGGCGAGCCGCGCGGCGTCCGCGATGGACATGGTCTTGAATTTATCGGCCTTTGCTTTGTCGAGGCTCGCGCCCGGGCGGCCACCGACCACGACTTCGACGCCGGAGTCGCGCAGGTTCAGCGCGTGCGCCCTGCCCTGGCTGCCATAGCCCGCGATGGCAACCTTCTTGGACTTGATGAAATCGCGGTCGGCGTCGCGATCGTAAAGCACGCGCATACGTTCTCCGTACTAATCCGTTACCTGATTAGGTAGATCTCTATGTGCAATAACATTGGCAATCGCACATATCTGGAGCACTGAATCTATAATCGCCAACCTTAGAAGCTCTGGTTTTCCCTTGACAGATGCTGCAAATAGCTCTGCACCGCCTTCACCAAAGACAAGATTTAGCTTTCGCAGAAGTCGTTCCCCATCGGGATGGTTCATCACTAAGTCGTATACTGACTTTGATATTCCGTTCAGACGATGAGCGTATGCATTTCGAATTACAAAAAGCGCCTCGATAAAATCTAGATGACCCTTCGACAGGCCGATGGCTTTTGCCAAGGCATGTCGTCCATTTCTCCCGAGCATTGGCAGGCGCTCTATAAAATCGGAAAGTTCTGAACCAGAAATAACCAGTTTGCCAAATTCATATTTGAGACCACCAACGAGAAGTTCATTTAGAGCGGCCTCCACCATTGAGGCGCAAAGAATGCAGAATGTCCAATCGTCGCCATCAAGAACTTTCTGTAAAAAGTTATCTGACAAATTAAGACGTAGTGCGAACTGCCGTCCTTCCTTCCCCAATTTTTCGTATCTTGCAGTCAGGCTAGCAGATACTTCATCATTTTCTTCGCTTACACCATTCTCATTAGTCATTACGCCTCCGTATTGCAGTATTGTTAGTGTCAGCGTTCCCAGAGTGAGATATCGACAAGGATAGCACGCGGATCGGCGTGCCTGATCCAGCGCCATTTGGCCATGCGGCCGCGGAACCAGGTGAGCTGGCGCTTGGCGTAATTGCGCGTCTCGCGCTGGGCTTGGGCTGTGGCCTCTGGCAGCGTCATTTGGCTCGCGAGATGCGCGAACAATTGGGGCAAACCCAGCGCCTTGGCGGCGGGAAGCGTGGGATCGAGATCGGTCAGCGCGCGCGCTTCATCCAGGCCGCCTTCCGCGACCATCGTCTCAAACCGTTTGTCGATGCGTTCGTAAAGAACCTCGCGCGGCGGCGCGAGCACGAATGTCGCCAGCCGTAATTTGCCGAGAACCGGCGTGCCCGCAAATTTTTGCCACGCGCTGAGTGGGCGGCCCGTCGCTTCCAGCACGTCCATCGCCCGCAAGACCCGGTGCGTGTCGGAAGCGCGCAATTGCGCCGCCGTCTCCGGATCGCGCGCCGCGAGATCGGCGAAGAAATTCTCCGCGCCCAGCTGCTTGAACCGTTCTCGCGTACGGGCTCGCAAATCGTTCGGCACTTGCGGTATCGGTGACAAACCGTCCAACAGCACGGAGAAATAAAGTCCCGTGCCGCCGACAAAGATCGGAATCCGCTCGCGCGCCTGCGCATCGGCCAGCGCTTGCGCGGCATCGTCCCGATAACGCCCGGCGGAATAACGCTCGCGCGCCGACACGTGGCCATAGAGACGATGCGCTACGCGCGACTCGTCCTGTGCGCTGGGGCGCGCCGAAAGCAGGCGCAGCTCGGAATAGACTTGCATCGAATCGCAATTGATGACGATGCCGTTCAGCTCGTGCGCCAGCTCCAGCGCGAGCCGCGACTTGCCGCTCGCGGTCGGCCCTGCAATAAGCACGGCGTCTACGGACATGGCCGTAGGCATAGCTCATCCTGCGAGACTCGCAACGGCGCAGCATTTGGCGAGCATGGCTAAATATCTTAATTCGTCATGGCCGGGCTTGACCTGGCCATGACGACCTATCCGTTTATTCTCAACGTCGTTGGTGCGGGCGCTGGCCCAGGTCCATTCTTGTCTTCTCTGCCGCGCCTCGGCGAGCCGGTCTGGCTTAAGCCAGGTCACGCCTTCGACATTCCCTTTGACGGCGATCCCGCGGCGGCCTTGAAGACCGCGCGCGCTGGAAACCCCACGCTCGATGTCAACGTCGTGCCAGCGGCGAACCGGCGCAAGAAGCTGCTGGTGGCCGACATGGATTCCACCATCATCGGCTGCGAGTGCCTGGATGAAGTGGCGCGCATCGCGGGTCACGGTCCGCGAGTGGCCGCGATCACCGAGCGCGCCATGCGTGGCGAAGTGGACTTCGCGGCCGCGCTGCGCGAGCGCGTGGCGTTGCTGAAAGGCTTGCCGGTCGAGGTGCTCGCGCGTGTCTATGCCGAGCGTGTGCGATTGAACGCCGGCGCGCGCGCGCTCGTTGCCACCATGCGCGCCAACGGCGCCAAGACCGTACTGGTCTCAGGCGGCTTTACCTACTTCACCGAGCGCGTGATGGCAGACGCCGGGTTCGATTCACAGCACGCCAATCGCTTGCTTGATCGCGAGAAGCGGTTAACCGGTGAAGTCGCCGAGCCGATCCTCGGCCGCGAGGCGAAATTGCAAACGCTTGAGCGAGCCGTGGCCGCGAACGGCCTGCATTTCGACGACGCATTGGCCGTCGGCGACGGCGCCAACGACACAGACATGATCAGGCGCGCGGGATTAGGCGTCGCCTATCATGCCAAGCCGATCGTCATGGAAGCCGCAGACGCCGCGATCGTGCACGGCGACCTGACGGCGCTGCTTTATTTGCAGGGGTATCGGGCGGATGAGTTCTCACCCTCCCTTGATGGAGGTGAAAAATTGGTGTGATAAGCGAGGCGCGTGTGGAGGGTTAGCTCTTCGCCACGTTGATGGCGACGAAGGTCAGTTCGCCGCCGCGGTTTATCAGTAGCAATACGACGTTGCGTGTGGTCTTCACCGCGGCGTCGATCTTGGCCGTGACTTCTGCGGGCGCTCTCACCGGTTCCTGGCTCACTTCGACGATGACGTCGCCCGCGGTGATGTTCTTGTCGTCGGCGGGGCCGTCCTCGTCCACATCGGTCACCACCACGCCCTGCACACTGTTCGGGATGTGATAGCGGTTGCGCATCTGCGGCGTCAGTGGCGCCATCTCGGCGCCGATACGCGAGCTCAAACGCTTCGGCGGAGCGATCTGCGCCTTTGAGGGTTGCGCCCGCATCTCGCCATCGTCCTCATCGTCGTTGGGGCTCTTCTTCTCCGCCACATCCTGAAGGCGGCCGAGCGTCACCTGCACCATTTTGCGCACGCCTTTGCGCCAAAATTCCAAGGACACTGTCTTGCCAATAGGCTCGTCCGCCACCATGCGCGGCAGGATGCGCGAATCCGGCACGGGCTTATTGTCAAAGCCGATCACGAGGTCGCCATGGATGATACCGGCCTTGGCTGCCGGCCCGCCGGGCGTGACGCCCGCGATCAACGCGCCCTTGGTGCTCTTTAGGCGGAGGCTTTGCGCGATCTCGTCCGTCACATGCTGAACGCTCACGCCGAGCCAGCCGCGACGCATCTGGCCGAATTGCTTCAGCTGCGTCACCACGCCTTTTACCATCGAAGAGGGAATAGCGAAGGCAATCCCGACGGAGCCGCCGGTGGGCGAATAGATGGCGGAATTCACGCCCACCACTTCGCCCTGCATGTTGAACAGCGGCCCGCCCGAATTGCCGCGATTGATCGGCGCGTCCGTCTGGATGAAATCATCATAGGGGCCGGCATTGATGTCGCGGTTGCGCGCGGAAATGATGCCGGCAGTTACCGAGCCGCCCAACCCGAACGGATTGCCGATGGCCATCACCCATTCGCCGACGCGGGCGCGATCGGAATCGCCGAGCCGCGCAGTGGGAAGCAGCGCCTTGGGCTTCACGCGGAGCAGCGCAATATCCGTTTTACTGTCGCGGCCGACAATTTTCGCGGGCAGTGTGGTGCCGTCATTCAGGATAACGTTGATCTGATCGGCGTCCTCGATGACATGATTGTTGGTGACGATGAGGCCGGAAGCGTCGATCACGAAGCCGGAACCCAGCGACGTCACACGCTTTGGCGCGGCCTTGCCCTTGTCGAGATAGTCCTTGAAGAACTCGTCGAGGCCCGAGCCCTCCGGCAGTTTCGGCATGGGCTGGGTCGAACGCGGGCGCTTGAGCTTCTGGGAGGTGGAGACGTTCACCACGGTGGGCGAAAGCTGCGCCGCCAGATCGGCAAACGAATCCGGCGCGCCGCGCGAGGCCGCGGACGTCGGCAGCAAGGCTGCGCCGGCAATGACCGGAATTCCCAGGGCGACGAAGATAGCTGCGAGGCCGGGAAGGTGAACCTTGGGCAAGCCAAACTTCGGCATCGACGTACACCTCTTTGGTGCGCGCGGCGCTTGCGCGCAATTGGTATCGCGAAGATGTAAATCTATCGCGCTTAGGGAGCCGTCACCACGGCTGCCCAACGCATCGCGCGGGCTTAGATGCGCTTTCGCGTTCACAATCACGTAAATTCTGTGTAGTTTGCGGCATCAACTGCGCATGAGCCATATCGCGGCAACACCTGCGGCGCAGGCAAGCAGCCCACCGAATCGAAGTGCGTCGTCCGGCGTCTCGATGGCGTGCGCCATCATTTTCTTGAGCTGGGACGGAAGCAGGGCATAGAGCAGCCCCTGGATGACCAGAACCAGCGAAAG
>Ga0208779_1000076_pt1 | contig 13893 bp, 14 predicted proteins | sample Browns_TuleA_D1_FD_185645 | JGI IMG/M metagenome (GOLD analysis project Ga0208779, IMG submission 185645) | Natural and restored wetland microbial communities from the San Francisco Bay, California, USA, that impact long-term carbon... | ecosystem: Environmental > Terrestrial > Soil > Wetlands ...
GATGCCCAGCCGCCGCGCGTGTGAATTACAATGTCGATTGGTGTCCTCTTGGGCAACTTACCGATCGTGCCGACAATGCTGGTAACCTCTTCGTCGTCGATTTCACCATCAACGTCGTGGATCATAAAAAGCAGGACATGCCCCCTGCGTTCCCAGGAACGCCGGAACGAATCTTGGGTCGACTGCCATGCCTGTTCGAGCGCGGCCTCCGTATTCGCTTCGGCCAATCGCCGCGTCTCAGAGGCGTAGGCAAAAGGATTGTCTATGATTTTCGCGTATGACACGCGCCCCACCGCGCCCCCCGTGCCCCACCGTTCCTAGCAAGGTAATTCTACCTATTAGACTGGGTCCACGGCCGACTGCGATGTTCCCCATAGAGAACACCACTTTCCGAATTGGCCACACCCGGGGGGCTAGATGTTCAACCATTATGGCTCGCGGCGGGGGTGTCATGCCGATCGACCAATCATTGATCGGACGCGAATATTACGCGTTCAGAGATTCCACTCATAACCTCATTTTTATTGAGAAGCCCGAGCTAGGGGTTCTCTTTCGCTCACTCCTCGACACCAAGGAATTCCAGCGCCTAAGGCGAATTCGTCAAAACGGACTTGGGTACCTCGTCTATCCGAGCCTCGAGACCAGTCGCTTCGCACATTCCATCGGCTCCTTCGCCGTCGCAAAACGCGTGATCGAGGCGCTACAAATACAGCAACCCCATGACGGCGCATTTGGGTTTCCTAAGGTATTGGAGATCGATGAGGACTCTGCCCATGGCTTCATGATCGCGGCAGCGCTTCACGATATCGGGCACGGCCCGCTTTCTCACACGTGGGACGAAATTACTTCGCGGCTGACGCTTATCGATCGCGATTGTGATCGGACAAATCATGAGGCAACCGGCCTCTCTTTGGTGCAGTCACCAGCGAGCGAGATCGGCGCTCTCTTTGCCAAACATCTGAAAAAGTCAGAAAGCTACGAAGCGAGAGTAATCGATGCTGCATTTCGCTTCCTGAGGAAGGAACATCATCTTACTTACCTGCGGCCCTTGCTTGCCGGTAATCTTGACATTGATCGGCTGGATTTCATTGCGCGGGACACGCGTGCTGCGGGGGTTACCTACGGCCAGCACGATCTGGATTGGCTAATAAGGTCGATGCGTTTCGGTCGACTGCCGCAGGAGGCGGACGATTGGGAGGATGTGCCTTGGGTCATCGCCATAGACGCCCGCAAGGGCGTGAATGCCCTGGTACAATATCTCCGCGCCCGCGAGAACATGTACAGCCTGGTCTACCTGCACAAGACAGTACGAGCCGCGAACGCTCACCTGGCGGCGATATGTCTTTATGCAGCCCTACAGTTGCGAAGTGGGGAGTTGGGGACGGGCGACCTGGAGCTATTGGAATTCTTGAAATCTGGTCGCTGGCGCAATCATAATGTCACGGCAGTAGATGATTGCGACGTCTGGAATGCAGTCCGGTATTTCGCGAAAGCGAAGCCCGGGTTCCTTCGTGACTTCGCGAGCAGCTTTCTTTCGCGTCATCTGTTCAAGACACGAGAGGTGAGCGGAAAGACACAATCTATCATCAGACAAATGATCGACGACGGAACATTGGCAGCAAGATTTCGTCGGCGTCTCGCCAAGTACGCAGAGTTGAGTGACGAGACGGCCATTCCCAATCAGTTGCTGTGCAATCTTGTGGTTCATGTCGACGAAGTGCCATTTGACATCATTAGCAAGGAGGATCGACCGACTGAACAAATGTGGATCATGCACAGGCGCCCAGTTGATATCGGTCTCACTGATTTGCGAAGTTATTGGCGACAGACGGTGTCATCCGATACTGCAAAGACCTTTCGCTTTGTGCATTTCTACGAGGGTATACAGGACGATGTTTTGGACATCATTTCTCAGTTGGAGAGCGCATTTCCGCGAATAGGTACGCACGAGAGGCCAGCGGTTCTCCCGAGAACTGGGAGCGAGCATTTTCCCAAGCCCCCGGATGGCTTCGAGATCCAGAAAATCTTGTCAGATGACGGCAAGCATAAGGTTGCCTATCTGGCCGTCCGACGCGAATCCGATACGCACGGTACGTTTGCCACAGGTGAGACGTGGGTCCTGAAGCGCTACAGACAAATGTCGGAGCAGAACAAGCGCGTCCTGGCGGATCGCATGCCCGAAATTTTTCGGGTGGCATCCGAGTTCCTGACCAAGACTTACTTATTAAGGCGGCAGGAGGACAAAGCAGTCTGGCTTGTGGAGAAACTATGGATCGCCGATCTTCTGCGCCTAGTGCTCGAAGGTGGGATCCGGCGTGACCTCAGCTTCTTGGCCGATCTAGGCTGTGATCTCTTCTCCGGTCTCGCTGAGTTGGCCCGTTACAACATCCGGCACGGCGATCTGAAACTCGAGAACTGCGGCGTTGTGCACCGTGGCAAACACCTTTTCCGGTACCAGATTGGAGATTTCGGTTCATCGTCAGCCGATCCCACGCGGCCCCCCGAGGGCTCATCCGGACTAGGAACGCTCAAGTCAAGACCCCCCGAATTCTTCTTACCCACAGAAAACAGGGTCGCTGGCCTGCAGTCCGATGTGTGGTCATTGGCAGCGACAGTGCTAGCCGCGGCGACGGGCCGTTATCCTTTCATAACTTTGAGATATGACCGCACGAAGCGGCAAGAAATGGAACAGGAGATTTCGAAAAGCCTAGCCGCGAGAATGAAGGAACTCGATTTGATCACACGCGATCGCTTGCCGCCTTTACTTGGCGAAATACTTCGCCCTTGTCTCCTGGAGAGCTTGTCAAATCGGCCGCCAGCGCAAGAGGTCGCCAACTTGTTCGCCGAGGCCAGGCGGCTATGCGAAAAGCCCGGGACCTCGAGCCTCGCGCTCTCCTGGCAGCGGGCGGTTGATGTTTTCGCGGTCAGGAGTCAGGCTTCTGACTGCCAAACGGTACAGCGACGTCTAAGTGCCGAATGCCAGCAGTTGCTCGGACTCGATGGACGCTGGCTGCCTCCTAAGTTGCGTGACGAATTCTCCAAAATCGGACAGCCATGACGAACGAAATAGGCCACATTCGCAAATCTGGTGCTCTGCTGGAGCGCCATTTGCAGCTCGTCTCGCGAATATACGACAAGTGGGCTCTCGGGCTTTCACGCGCTGCCTGGTATCGCGACGAGGAGATTCTTAAACGGATTGACCGAATCGGATCTCTCAAACCTCGACGCTTGTTGGAGATCGGTCCTGGCGACGGGCGCGTGCTTTCCAGGCTCGCTAGGCAGATGCCCATGACGGCGTTCGAGGCCGTTGATATCAGCCGAAGAATGCTCTCCCTTGCGAAACGCAACTGTTTTTTCCTTAAGAATGTCCAGCTCTATGAAGGGGATTGGATTGAGCCAGTTCAGATGCACGAGCCTTTCGACGTCATACTGATTAAGAACACGCTTCATCTGATCTCCGACCTGGAAGAAAAGCTTCGAGCGCTTGCAAGAATCTCACACGGCAAGACAGTGCTAGTTATTGTTGAGACGGTTTCACCGACAAGAAAGAGTATGGAATTTGTGACCGCGCTGTTTCGAAAGATCGACTTGATAGGCGTCAAGTTGAACTACTTCACCAAGCACAGCCTATCTTCTAAGCTTCGCAAGGCGAGCTGGACCGATGTTCACTATTTCGCGATTGTGAACCAGTCGATGTCAGTGGATGACTGGCTTGAGTTTAAAATTGAAACCGCTGGCCAAAGGACATCCATAAAGAACTGGATACTGTCAGCGCAATCGCAGATTCGCGACGAGATGAATATTTCATATGAGGGCGGACGTCTCACTATGTTGAGGCGACAGGTAATCGTTTACCTCAGAGCTAACCGAAATAGAGTTATCCCATTCAGCCCGCAATAAATCATAAGTCGGCTGATATGATGGATACGACAACGCTGTGATGAGGATTGCAGATTGATGGGCTGCGCGCGTCGACGACAATCGCTGGTAACACGAAGATAGTTTAGGCGGATCGACGTTCGAAGGTAGCCGCTCCCGCTTGCCTTAATTCATCGAGACGATTCGCCCACCATCTCATCATCGCCACGCGCTCGTCCCAGTGCTCCCCGCGCGCATAGGCGCGCCGCGCATCATTATTCTCGATGTGGCCGAGCTGCAGCTCTATCGCGTCTGCGCTCCACATTCGGGACTCATTCAGGAGTGTGGAGGCTGTGGCGCGAAAGCCGTGAGCTGTCATTTCGTCCTGTGAATACCCAAGACGCCGCAATGCTGCGTTCATCGTATTCTCAGCGATCGGGCGGCGTGGGCCCCTGACCGAAGGAAGCAGAAACTCGCCGCTCCCGGTAGATGAATGCAGGTCGCGCAATACTTTTATCGCCTGGGGCGAGAGCGGCACTTTGTGGCTTCTGCGCATTTTCGTGCGTGCTGCAGGCATCATCCAAACGGCCGCTTCAAAATCAAACTCGCTCCATCCAGCGCAACGCAACTCGCCCGGGCGTGGGAACAGTAATGCCATTAACTTGAGCGCGGCAAATGTCGTGGGCTGTCCATCGAACCCATCCATGGCACGCAAAAGTGCGCCAAAGGCTCTCGCATCAAGAATCGCTGCTCTCGACTTCACTTTTGGTGTAATGAGTGCACCTTGCAGCGAGATCGTCGGATCACTTTGCGCACGCGCCGTGGCGATTGCATATCGGCACACGGCGCCAATGGTCGAACGCAGTCGGCGGGCGGTTTCGTAGCGACCCCGCCGTTCCACTTGCCGCAAAACCGCCAACACCTCAATAGGACGAATCGCGCTTACCGTTAGTGGTCCCAATATCGGCATCGCAAATTCGAGTAGCCATTCGACCTTTGTGAGCGTCGTCTCTGCCCGCCCTTCGGTGCGGAGTTTATTGAGATATTCTCGGGCAACAGCCTGGAAGCTGTCGTCCCGGTTTTCCTGTTCAATGCGGGCAATCTTTCTCGCGTGAGAAGGATCGCGCCGTTCTCTCAGAAGGGCTCTTGACTTCTCGCGTTCCGCCCTCGCTTGCAGGAGCGAAGTTTCCGGATATTTGCCCAAACTGATGAGTTTCTGTTTACCTCCGAAGCGGTAGGCAAGACGCCAGAGTTTGGAACCATACGGAAAGACCCAAAGCTGCAGTCCGCCCATGTCGGAGAGCTTGTAGAGCTTCGGTCCTGGCTTCGATTTACGGCAGGCAAGGTCGGTAAGCGGCATGGGAAGAAAACTAGAACAAGGGTGGTTCCGTACCAACAACCGACCCTCCAGCGTACCAACATCGTACCAACACTTTTCGCGCGTTGGCATGTTTCGCCATGTGCAGCTATGATCGGGTTTCGCGAGTCAGATCAATAAGTTACGAAACAAATTGTGATGGTTCCAAAAAGAACAAAACTGGATAGTGGTGCCCAGGGCCGGAATTGAACCAGCGACACACGGATTTTCAATCCGCTGCTCTACCGACTGAGCTACCTGGGCTTAAGGGTATTGGCCGGAACGCGGGTTGTAAAAGAGCCCCCTTCCCCTGTCCAGCGACCCTATTGCGCCGCTTCGCCGATATGGCTGCGGCTCGCGTGCAGCGCGGCCAATTTGTCGGCCGTGGCCTGTGCTGCGGCTAAGAATGGCTTCATGGCGCCTTCATTCTTGCGCCACTTGTCGGGATCGGGCGGAGTTAGCGTATAGCGCGATGGTCGCAGCGGGTTCTTGGTCAGCGTGCGCATGCGCTCGCTGAAGGGCACTTCTGCAAAGCCGCAAAGTTGGGCCAGCGTGCCGGCGGGATCTGACACAACATCGTCATAGCGCACGACGCACCAATCCTCACTCGGCAGCGCGGCCAAGTCCTTCATGATCGTTTCGTTGGTGTCGCGCCATTGGCGCATAGCGACCTCGGCCACGTCGGCGCCGTTGAGATCCCGCCAGCCGGGGATCAGCAGCATCGACCAAGGCGGCCCCATCCATCCGCGCAGCTCGCGATAGGTGACGAAACGCCCCGAACGCCACGCCTCGATGATGGCGCTGATATTCGCTTTCGCTTCGCGGTGCAGATAGATGAACTTCGCGTCGGGAAATATTGCCTTGAAGAAAGGAATACGCAGCGCATTCTTTGGCGTCTTCTCGAAGAAGCGAACCGATTGCGGCGCCGCGCCATCCATGCCGCGCCATAACTTGCCGTCCTCGGTGCGCAGATTCATGGCGAAATTGGTGAGCAGCTGCGTCCGCACATCGGGCGTCGCGTCCGCTGCCGTGAGCCGGTTCGAATCAAGGTTACGATTGAACGGGCTGAGCGCCGGGATGGTCTCAACATGGCCGTGGCCCTCGCCGCCGAGCGTCCAGAATGCTTCGTTGGCGGCCAGCATTTCGAACAGAAGCGTGCTGCCCGAGCGCGGCGCCGAGACGATGAACACCGGCCGATCGAAGCGCGGGCCCACGATTGCGGGTGCACCGATGGGCGTCCTGATCGCAGGCTCGCCGATATTGGATTGTGCGAGCGGCGCCTCGACCATCGCTGCAAAGGTGGAAGCCAGCGCCTCGGCCACCGGCCGCCCGTTGCTGGCCATGATCACGCTCTCGGGGATCGCGGCAACCTCTTGCAACATGCGCTGCACGAGCCTGCGAAAATGCGGCAGGCCCTGCGGCGTCGGCCCATAGGCATGCCAGATCATGCGCCATTCGTGACGGAGATTGACGGTGAAGGCCTGCACCAGCGCGACATCCGATGGATTGTTGCCGCGAACCGCCGCGATATCAGACACCAGGCGCGACAGTTCGAAATCCACCTCGCCCGGCGGCAGGGCGGGCTCGCCGACATAAGTCTCGAACGAAAGCTGCGGCTGCAGGCTTTCGCGATACGGCACCAGGCGCGGCGCCTCCTCCTGCCCAAGCGGCCGCACCATCGCCCAAAACGCCGGGCTTCCGTAAGTGTCGAACGTCAAATGGATGCGGCGCGTGGTTTTCTCGTTGATCACCGTGTGCATGCGCCAATTGTCGAAGGTCCAGGCCTCTCCCGCCGCCATGTGCACGGCCGTGTCGCCGCACTGAAACTTCACTTCCGGATGGGTGACGATCGGAATGTGCACGCGCGTATGGCTGCGCCAGTAATATTGCTTGTCGAAATGCATCGGCACGCCGTCACCGGGCTCGAGCCGCATCAGGCGCGAGCGTCCCAGCAGCGTCTGGAACTGGCCCAATATTTGCTGAAGGTAGGGTGAGCGCAACAGATGCTCGGTCGGCAGCATCGGCGGATCGAATTTGTTGCCGGCGACGCCGTTGGTCGCGATCAGCGGCAGCGCCGTATTGCCCTTGTAGTCTTGCGGGTGGCGTAGCCAGGCCTCTTCCGGAAAGGCCTCCACTTCCGCGCGCATCCTGTCCACGTCGAAGCGGAACGGAAATTTGTAGAACGGGTGCGGCAGATGCATTGAACACAGCCCCTAATTCGAGGCCGATCTTAGCGGAACCCCCTGATATTCCCAATAAATTGTGCGACGCGGTTACTGCGGCTTTTCCAGCTTCTCTGACTCGTCTTCCGATTCATCCTGAGCGGCCGCGCCCGGAATCGCATAGCGCCCTCCAAGCCATTTCGCGAGATCGGCATCGGTGCAGTGCTTCGAACAGAAGGGCTTGAACTCTTCGGCCGCCGGACGGCCGCAGATAGGGCATTTGCGCGCTTTCGGTTTTCGCTGCGCCATTTGCGAAGTTTACGCGTAGCCGAACGATTTCAGCAACGCCGCTGTCTCATAAAGCGGCAACCCAACAACATTGGTGTAAGAGCCGCTTATCAACCGCACGAAAGCCCCAGCGCGGCCCTGAATAGCGTAGCCGCCGGCCTTGCCCTCGCCCTCGCCCGATGCGACGTAAGCGGCCACCTCGTCTTCGCTCAACGCCTTGAACGCGACGCGTGTTGCGACAATGCGTGTGCGCAATTGGCCGTTTGTCATTGCCGCAAGCGCGGTGAAGACCATGTGGCGGCGGCCGGAGAGCATCGTGAGGCACGCCCGAACTTCGGCTTTATCTTTTGCCTGCGGCAGAATGCGCCGGCCCACGGCCACCACGGTATCGGCGGCCAGCACCAGTGCATCCGTTTCCCGCTCCGCCACCTCTTCCGCTTTCGCCCGCGCGACGCGCAATGCGTAGCTCCGCGGCAATTCCTTGCGCCGTGGCTGCTCGTCAATCTTGGCCGCTACAACCTTGTCCGGCGTAATGCCCACTTGCGTCAGCAGCTCGCGCCGCCGCGGGCTCGCGCTCGCCAGCACCAGGCGCGGACGCGCCGTCATGGCGTCACTTGAAGCGATAGGTAATGCGCCCTTTGCTGAGGTCATAGGGCGTCATCTCGACCAGAACCTTGTCGCCCACCAGCACGCGAATGCGGTTCTTGCGCATCTTGCCGGCGGTATGGGCGATGATCACATGCCCGTTTTCGAGCGTTACCCGAAAGGTCGCGTTGGGCAGCAACTCCGAGACGGTCCCCGGAAATTCGAGAAGCTCTTCCTTGGGCATGCAACTCCTTATGTAGGCCGTGCGGGTGGGAGGATGCACTGGCAGATGCGAAAATCAAGCGTCGGCGACGCTATCTTTTCAGGTGCAGTACACAGATAAGGGTGAACAAGCGGCGCGCGGTATCGAAATCCATGTCGATCTTGCCCTTCAGCCGCTGGCACAACAGCTTGGCGCCATCGTTGTGCAGCCCGCGCCGCCCCATGTCGATGGCTTCGACATGCGCGCCGCGGCCTTCATGGACGGCCGCGAAGTAGCTCTCGCAAACCAGGAAATAGTCCTTCACCACCCGGCGGAACGGCGTCAGCGACAGCACAATATGACCGTGATCGGCGCCCTCGAGCTTGATGTCGAAGACAAGCTGGTTCTCGGCAATGCCCAGCACGAGATGATAGGGCCCGCCCGCAGAATCTTTGGGCTGAAAGAAATTTTCCGCGAGCAGATCGTGGATGGCGATCTCGCGTTCGCGCTCGATGTCAGCGGAGCGCTTGATCAACGACTTCTCATCAAGCGCGATGCTGCCGATGCAATAGGGGGACTTCACTGGCCCGCGCCCGCGTCGTGGCGGGGACGGGCGACGGCCGGCCATGGCCCGCCCAGATCGCGCAGCGATGCCTCGATACATTCGACCTCGAGTCTGATGGCGCCACCGCCCGCAAACAGGAGCTCGATCACGCCCGCGCTGTCCCTGCCCGGCACAAACTGGATCGCCAGCAATTCCACCACGGCATCGGGATCGTCGCGCCTCAGGTTGTGCGATTTTGCCGCCAACACGCCGTCAAAGTGCAAACCTGTGCGCACGCGCAAGTCGTGGCCCTTGGCGTCGTCGCAATCCTCCCAGCGAAAGCGGTTGAACAGTCCGGCGAAGCGCCGCGCGCGCGGGAGGTACACGAGATCGCCGACGCGCGCCACTGCGTCCTGCAACTGCGCCGAGATGATGTTCAGATCCTCCTCGTCTTCCGCGAGGAGCACCGGTCCCATTCCCGTCATGCCTTGAGCCGCTCGATATCCGCGCCGCAGGCGCCAAGCTTGTCCTCGATGTGCTCGAAGCCGCGATCAAGATGGTAGACGCGTCCCACGACTGTTTCGCCCTGCGCCGCCAATCCCGCCAGCACCAGGCTGACCGACGCGCGCAGGTCCGTAGCCATCACCTGCGCGCCCTTCAACTCGCTCACGCCGGTGACGATGGCCGCATCGCCGTCGATGTGGATGTCGGCACCCATGCGCAAGAGTTCAGGCACATGCATGAAGCGGTTCTCGAAAATCGTCTCGCGGATGTGCGAGATACCGTTGGCCGTCGTCATCAGCGTCATGTATTGCGCCTGTAGGTCCGTCGGGAAGCCCGGGAACGGCTCGGTCATCACATCGGTGGCAAAGGGCCGGGCGCCGTTGCGCGCCACCATCACGCCGCGGTTGGTCACGGTGACCTGCGCGCCCGAGCGCTCGAGCAGCGGTACCAATACGCCGATATGGTCGCGCCGCGCACCAACCAGCTCCACCTCGCCACCAGCGATCGCAGTGGCAATAGCGTAGGTCCCGGTTTCGATGCGATCGGCCACCACGGCGTGCCTTGCCGCGTGCAGCTTGTCCGCGCCCTGGACGATGATTTCCGATGTGCCGAGACCATAGATCTGCGCCCCCATAGCGATGAGGCAATGGCCCAGATCCTCGATCTCGGGTTCGCGCGCGGCGTTGGAGAGAATGGTCTCGCCATCGGCCAGTGCCGCCGCCATCAGCAAGTTCTCCGTGCCGCCAACCGAGACATGCGGGAATTGGAAATGTGCGCCTTTCAATCCCTTGGGCGCGTGCGCGAACACATAGCCTTCGGAAAGCGTAATCTCCGCGCCCAAGGCCTCTAGGCCCTTGAGATGCAGATCGACGGGGCGTGCGCCAATGGCGCAACCGCCAGGCAGCGAAACCTTGGCCTGCCGGAAGCGCGCCAGCAGCGGCCCCAGCACCAAGAAACTTGCGCGCATTTTGCGCACGACATCGTAGGGCGCAATCGTGCCGATCTCGCCGCCGGCATCGAGTTTCATCGTGCCGCCGATGCCGACGCCCGTTCCCTTCCGCCAATCGATCTTGACGCCCAGCCCATGCAACAGCTCGGCCATGAACGAAACGTCGGCAAGGTCGGGAACATTGGTGAGCGTCAGCGGCTCATCGCTCAGCAAGGCTGCGGCCATCAGCGGCAGGCTCGCATTCTTGGCGCCGCTGATCGGAATCTCCCCTTTGAGGCGACGCCCGCCCGTGATGCGAATGCGATCCATACTCTCCGATCCCCTCGCCGCCCGATGCGGCTTACACCCTCACGCTAATCGCGCTTTGTGGTTGCTTCGCGGCTTTGTGCCGGCGCTTCAGTGGACTCTTGGGCGGCTTCAGCGTGATCCAGCGCCCGCGTCCGCGCCTTGCGTCTTTTGAGGTTCTCGCGCAGCGCCGCGGCAAGCCGTTGCTCGCGTGTTTGCGCGCCCCGTTTCATCACCGAAATCCACCCTTCCGCATGGGTGCCCCTTGGGCTATAGCAGCCGACTTCGGGTCGCGGCTCCGCTGTGGCCGAAGTGCCGCAGTAGCGTAGTGGTAGCGCAACCCCTTGGTAAGGGGTAGGTCGACAGTTCAATTCTGTCCTGCGGCACCATCCCTCTCCCAAGCGCAATGCGCTAAACTTGGCGCTTGCGCGTTTGGTGTCTGGCGCTCGTTTCAATTGGGGGGCGCCTACTGGAGGGAACTATGCCTGACACACTGTCCAATCTGGATATGACCGTCGTTGCGCCTGCCGTCGCTCTGATCTTCGGCATTCTGATCTTGTTCGTTCCGCGGCTGCTGAGCTTTCTGGTCGCGGTCTACCTGATCTTTGTGGGCGTTATTGGCCTCTGGCCGCACTTCTTCCCCGGCGGCACGCCCACCTGATCGGCGGGGTCTGACTACCGAGCGGCGGCGACCTTGGCTGGTGCCGCCGCATAACCACTGGCCAGGCGCTCCCGCGCCATGCGGTCCGCGATTTCGTTCGTCGGCGCGTTCTCCGCGTCGGTGCGAGCGAAAATGCGCGTGAGCGTCCCCGGTATGCCGCGCGTGCGGGTTTCAATCTCGGAGTCGCTCCAGCCAAAGATTTGGCCGGCGACGCAGATGATGCCCCCGCCATTGATCACATAGTCCGGCGCATAGAGCACGCCGCGCTCGCGCAGCATGGCGCCGTGGCGATCGCGCTCAAGCTGATTGTTGGCGGCGCCGGCGATCACTTTCGCCTTGAGCGCCGGCACCGTCTTATCGTTGAGCACAGCGCCCAACGCGCAGGGCGAGAGAACATCGCATTCCGCGGTGACGATCTCGTTCACGCCGGCTACGGCAGCGCCGAATTTTTCGGCCGCTTCGCGCGTGGCGGTTGCATTCGTATCGGCAACAACGAGCTTGGCGCCTTCCGCGTGCAATTGCTGGGCCAACCGCATGCCCACTTTGCCAACGCCCTGAATGGCGACCGTCAATCCTTTCATCTGATCGGTCTTGAGCCGATGCCTTACCGCTGCCTTAAGCCCAAGAAACACGCCAAGCGCGGTCATCGGCGCAGAGTCGCCGCCCGTTTTCCCCGGCTGGTCGAAACCTGCAGCGTATTTGGTCACGCGTGCAATGACGGGAAGGTCGGCCGGCTTCATGCCGACATCCATGGCAGTGATGTAGCGCCCGCCAAGGTTTTCCACCGCGCGGCCGAAGGCCAGCAGTTTGGCCTCGGTCTTATCCTTCGTAGGATCGCCAATGATCACGGCCTTGCCGCCGCCCATTGGCAGGTCGGCCATGGCGTTCTTGTAGCTCATGCCGCGCGACAGCCGCAGCACATCGGTCAGTGCGGCGCTTTCATCCAGATACGGATACATCCGGCAACCACCACAGGCTGGTCCCAGAGCCGTCGAATGAATGGCAATGATGGATTTGAGGCCGGAATTAGAATCGTCGAAAAACGCAACCGTTTCATGGTGGTCGAAATCGACCGACTCGAAGACGCTCATATCTGCCTCTGCTCAGGGGGGCGCGTCTCGCGCGCGGTTGCGGCACCTTAGCCCTTGGCCACGGCAATGAGGTGTCCTTTTATGGTTGCATCGCGCAATGCAAGACTGCGCAGCAATGCGCCGCAGCAATATCGCTACCCATCCTTTCGCAGTCGCGGTAGCCTAGAGCGAATCCAGAATGGCGGTGCAGGAGGAGAACGCGATGGCGGCGCCGACGCTTGAGTCCCTACGCAAGGACTATCCCGACATCCGGCGGGACTTCACCATCGATCAGAAATGGGAACGCTATAGCGAAGCTGAACATGGCGTTTGGCACACGCTGTTCCGGCGTCTGGAAAAGATTTTGCCTGGCCGCGCCTGCGACGAATATCTAAGCGGGCTCAAGTCGCTGAAACTGAATGCGGACCGCATTCCCAATCTTGAGCGCGTGAGCGACGACCTCGAGAAAATGACCGGTTGGCGCGTGGTGACGGTGCCTTCGCTCGTACCCGATGACGTGTTCTTCGATCATCTGGCGAACCGCCGCTTCCCATCGGGGCGTTTCATCCGCAAGCCCGAGCAGCTCGACTACATCGAAGAGCCCGATATTTTCCACGACTTCTTCGGCCATGTGCCGATGCTGGCGCATCCTGTCTTCGGCGATTACATGGAGGCGTACGGCAAAGGCGGTCAGCGCGCGCTGAGCGAATTCGGCATGTTGAAGCAGCTGGCGCGGCTTTACTGGTACACAGTCGAGTTCGGGCTCATCAACAATCCTGGCGGCATGCGCATCTACGGCTCGGGCATCGTCTCGTCGAGCGCGGAGTCGGTTTATGCTCTGGAAAATCCATCGCCAAACCGCATCGCTTTCAATCTCGAGCGCGTCATGCGCACGGATTATCGCATCGACGATTTTCAGGAGACCTATTTCGTCATCGAATCCTTCGAGCAATTGTTCAAGGACACCTATCAGGATTTCGGGCCGCTTTACGCCGAACTCAAATCGGGCCCGAGCTACAAACCGGGCGACATTCTGCCCGCGGACCGCGTGCTTCATCGCGGCACGCATACTTATGTGGGCGGCAGTCACGCCGCGTAGCTAATGGCAAATCCGCGCAGACGCTGGCTGTAGTCTGTGAGAGCTATTTTGGCGCACGCCGCGGGCGGCGCACCAATTCGCCGCCGCAGTTGGGGCATTTGCCTTTCATCGCATCCGTACAGGTCGCGCAGAACGTGCATTCGTAACTGCAAATGCAGGCATTGCTGGCGTCAGGCGCGAGCGCCGCATTGCAGCGCTCGCAGGTGCCCCGCATTTCGAGCGCCATCTCAGCTGCCGTATTTCACCGAACAGCCATAGGATTTGGTCTGCGGCTCGCTGATCGGCTTGCCCGCCTTCATCTCGGCCAGCGCCTGGCGCACGTAATTCTC